>Ga0265594_1002868_pt1 | contig 11854 bp, 13 predicted proteins | sample saktaG_11_FD_190147 | JGI IMG/M metagenome (GOLD analysis project Ga0265594, IMG submission 190147) | Saline water microbial communities from Sakinaw Lake, British Columbia, Canada - sak_2011_5_24_80m | ecosystem: Environmental > Aquatic > Non-marine Saline and Alkaline > Saline ... | reverse complement strand
AAAAGCCAATAAAGTCGGGGGTCAATATCGGATTTTAGGTAAAGAAATATTGCGAATAGTTTCTCCGGAAGTAGAAAAAAAGGCCATAAAATCTTATTTGGGCTTAAAGCAGAAAGTTGTGGATAAAATTAACAGGTGGTAAAACTCACTTCTATTATGAATTTTAAAAAAAATAAAATTTATATTCTGCTTAAACTACTGTATAGGGGATTTGGGGGGTACAAGAGAAGAATTGTTGTTTTAATTACCTTGGGGTTTTTTAGTAGTCTAATCGGTGCTATTGGGATTAATGCTTTAATTCCTTTGTTTTCTATTGTTGTTAACCAGTCCGGAAACGAAGATCCAATTACAAAGACTATCGTTAAATTATTTCATATATTTAATTTGCCCCTTGGTGTAAAATATTTGTTGGTTTTTGTTTGTTTTTTGTTTGTTTTCAAGGCTATCTTATTGATTTTTTCAAATTATATAAGTTCAAAGATTGTTGCAGACTATGAAATGGAGACAAGAAGCCATTTATTTAAATTAATTTTAGATACTAGCTGGCCTCATTTGTTGGAGCAAAAACTTGGTTATTTGGAAACTGCCCTAATGAACAATGTTAGAAATTGCTCATCTTTATTGGGGTTCACGGGTACAATTATAACTTTAGTTGTCAGCTTAATAGTTTACGCAATAATTGCAATTAATATTTCTTTTTATATAACAATTATAACCTTAGTTTTTAGTAGTTTGTTAATTATTATTTTTAATCCGATAATTCATAAAACAAGAGCAATTTCCTATGAGGAAGAGAAAATTAACCGACAAATCGCTCACCATATAAACGAAAATATTTTAGGCATGAAAACAGTAAAGATTATGTTGGCTGGCAATAGAATTATTAAAATAGCTAGGGAAAATTTTTATAAGTTGAGGGATATAAAGATAAGATCTTTCTTATTATCGTCTTTGCCAGGTGCTTTAATGGAGCCGTTTGGTTTAATTTTTATTTGTGTGGTTTTTGCCTTCTCTTACAAGACTTCAAATTTTAATATAGCCGCTTTGGGGGCGGTAGTATATTTAATAAAACAGATATTTGCTTATGCTCAACAATTACAGAAATATATGCTCGGAGTAAGCTCAGCAGTTCCTTATCTAAGAAGTATTTTAGAATATGAGGAAAAAGCCATTTTAACCAGAGAAGTGGATAGAGGATCATTTGAATTTATATTTAATAACTCTTTAGAATTTAAAAATATTGATTTTTCCTATGATCATAATAAAAATGTATTAAAAAATATGAGTTTTTCGATAGAAAGAGGAGAGATGATCGGATTGATAGGCTTCTCTGGCGCCGGCAAAACCACAATTGTTGATTTATTCTTGCGGCTATTTCAGCCAAGCAAAGGAAAAATTTTAATTGACGACGTTAATATAGAGAATATTAGCATGGAACAATGGAGAAGAAATATCGGTTATATTTCCCAGGACATGTTTTTGAAAAATGGGACCATAGCGGAAAATATTAAATTCTACGATGAGAAAATTACCGATGGGGACATGGAAGAAGCGGCGAAGATGGCTAACATTTATGAGTTTATTCAAACTTTGCCGGATAAATTTTCCACTCTCATAGGCGAAAGAGGAGTTTTGCTGTCAGCCGGGCAAAGACAAAGAGTTGTTATTGCCAGAGTTCTGGCAAAAAAACCGAAAATTCTAGTTATGGATGAAGCTACCAGCGCCTTGGATAATGAATCGGAAATTCAGATCCAGAAAATCATTGAAAATTTAAAAGGAAAAATTACTGTGCTGGTTATCGCCCATAGGCTTTCTACTATTATCAATTCGGATAGACTTTTAGTGTTAGAAAACGGTAAAATAATAGAACAAGGAAGGCCGCAAGATTTATTAGAGGACAAAAAAACTTATTTTTATAAAGTTTATAATATTAGAAAATAAAAAATATGTTGGACTTAGAAAACAAAACTATCTTAATTACAGGAGGAACCGGCTCTTTTGGTAAGAATTTTGCTAAATTTTTACTGGATAATTTTAATCTGAAAAAATTAATTATTTTTAGTCGAGACGAACTGAAGCAATTTAATATGCAAAGAGAACTTTCTAATGAAAGATTGAGATTTTTTATAGGTGATGTTCGGGATTTGCAAAGATTGGAAAGAGCTTTTGACGGCGTTGACGTAGTTATTCACGCCGCCGCCCTAAAGCAAGTTCCGATTTTGGAATATAATCCTTTTGAAGCTGTAAAGACTAATATTTTGGGTAGTCAAAATGTAGTAGATGCGGCAATTGACCAGGGGGTGGAGAGGGTTTTGCTGATTTCTACTGATAAAGCCGCTCAGCCGGTAAATTTGTACGGCTCAACTAAATTATGCGCGGAAAAATTATTTGTTAGCGGAAATTCATACGCGGGCGGAAGGACAAAATTTAGTTGTGTAAGATATGGAAATGTTCTGGGGAGTCGTGGTAGTATCGTTGAAACACTTTTGAAAAAGCGAGATATGGAGAATGTGCAGATCACTGATTTGGAGATGACTAGATTTTGGATAACTCTTAAGCAGGCTTTTGATCTAGTGATGTTTGCTTTAGAAAACATGGAAGGGGGAGAAATATTTATACCAAAGATTCCAAGTATGAAACTAGTTGATTTGTTTGACGTTATTGTTCCCGGAATTGAGAAAGAAATAATCGGAATCAGGCCGGGCGAAAAATTGCACGAGGTTTTATTAACTGAACAAGAATCCAGACATTCCTTGTCTTTAGAAAATTATTATGTAATTTTGCCGGAATTTGTGCAAGATGTAAGATACAAAAAATATAAAGAAAATGGAAAGGCTTTAGAAAATGATTTTAGGTTCGCGAGTCATACTAACGAAGATTGGTTGGAAGGCGAAAAACTTAAAATAGTGATTAACGAATTAAGACAAATTTTATGATTCCCTATGGGCATCAATTTATAAATCAAGACGATTTAGACGGAGTGGCGAAAGTTTTAAAATCGGATTGGCTTACTCAGGGGCCGAAAGTTTTAGAATTTGAGAAGGATTTGGCTAAATATTGTGGTGTTAAATATATAACCAAATTGATTAAAAGAATATTGTAATAAATTAAAATAAAATGTTTAAAAAAAATTATTACCCATCAACATAAATGTGTCTTTTGAGAGTCGATTAGTTATTATGAAACCTATTTCCGTTAAGGAAATAAATGGTCGCTATCTTTCTTGGTTAAACGATCCTAAAGTTAATCAGTTTCTTGAAGTTAGACACAAAAAGCAATCCCTCGGAGATATAATAGATTATGTTAATGGTTTGCGTTCTAAAAATGGTTGCGAATTATTTGCCATATTCACTAGGCATGACGGAAAGCATGTGGGTAACATAGCAATAACGAATTTTGATTTAGCTAATAATTTCGTTGATTATGGTTTGTTAATTGGATATCCGAAGTTACAAAAATTCGGCCTAGGTGGAGAGGCGACAATTTTACTTCTAGAATATCTTTTCCGATACGTTGGTGTTCGTAAAGTAATTGCCGGTGTTATTGCCGAGAATGAGCAGTCTTACAGATTAATAGAGCATCTGGGTTTTACTAAAGAAGGCACACTTAGAAAGCATTCTATTTTGTCTTCCGGTGAGATGGCTGATGTATATTCCTATGGCATCCTGCGCGAAGAGTGGCTAAAACATCGGGAACATTTGTCCTATATTTTAAAATGTTTTAAAATAACAGAACTAAATTTAAATCATTCAAAATAATTTTATGAAAAAGGATATTTGTTTTTTAGGAGTTGGAATTGATGTTGAAGATATTGATAGGTTTAGTAGAATTAGTTTGAGCAAAAATAAATTTTTTTTAAAAAGGATTTATACGGCAGTAGAACTTAGGTATTGCTTGGTAAAAAAATTTCCCGCTCCGCATTTAGCAGTTAGATTTGTTGGCAAGGAGGCAGTGTATAAGGCTATGCAAAATATGCTAGGGCAAAAAAAATTAAGTTATAATGAGATAGAAATTATCAACAAAAAAGGAGGTCAGCCAATAGTAAAGATTAAAAATAATAAATTTAAAAATTTTAAAGCATCAATTAGTCTATCGCATTCTAAAGACACAGCGGTTGCCATAGCTGTTGTCTGGAAAACGTAAATAAATGTCAAAACAAAGTAATCAAAATAATGATATAAATGATTTTAAAATAGCTATTTTAGCCAGTTTTACTTTTTCCAGCATTAAAGAAGCTTTGACTAAAAAGTGCAAAAAGATTAATATTTCCCCGCAATTTTATTTTGGCAAATATAATCAATATACTCAAGAGATTCTGGACAGAGGGGGAGGGCTGTATAATTTTAATCCCAGTTTAATTATAATTTTTATTGATATTAAGACATTATTGGGTGATTTATTTTTTCAGCCGTACCAAATTTCGAATGATAAAAGGAAAATATGGGCGCAAAAAACAATTGATAATCTTAGAGGGTTAATTAAGATGGTATTGGCCGATACATCGGCCAAGGTAATTTTTCATAATTTTGAAGTGCCAGCTTATTCGCCACTGGGGATTCTAGAAAACAAGCAAGAGTTTGGTTTTATAGAGTCAATAGAATTAATAAACGAAAATTTAAAAAATACCTTTAAGAGTGACAATCGAGTTTTTATTTTTAATTATAATGAATTTTGTTCTAGAATAGGAAAAGAGAATATAGTTGATCCCAAAATGTATTATTTAGGCGATATAAAATTAGCTGTTAATCATTTACCTGCTTTATGCCATGAGTATTTATCTTACATTAAGCCGATGTGCTCTTTATCCAAAAAATGTATTGTATTGGATTTGGATAATACTTTATGGGGAGGTATAATAGGTGAGGACGGATTGGAAGGAATTAAACTTGGACCAACTCCTGGAGGTAGGTCATTTTTAGAATTTCAAAAACATTTATTATCCCTTCAACAAAAAGGCATTTTGCTTGCTATTAATAGTAAAAATAATCCAGATGATGTAGCAAAAGTTTTTCAAGAACATCCCTATATGATTCTGAGAAAAGAACACTTTGTCTCTATTAAAATTAATTGGGTTGATAAAGTAAAAAATATGAAGGAAATTGCCAAGGAGTTGAATATAGGAATGGATAGTTTTGTTTTTATAGATGACGATAAGGTAAATAGAGCAATGATTAGTGAATTCCTTCCCGAAATACAGACCATAGAGTTGCCGAAAGATCCAGCGTTGTATCCAGAAACATTGTTAAAGATAAATGATTTTAATACCATACAACTTACTGAAGAGGATAAGCAGAGAGGAGAGATGTATATTAAAGAAAGAAAGAGAGAAGAGATAAGTCTTTCTTTCCAGGATTTAGGCGAGTTTATTAAATCGCTTAATCTAAGAATCGCTGTGTTAGAGGCTAATAAATTTACTATTCCTAGAATTTCTCAATTAACGCAAAAGACTAATCAGTTTAATACATCCGCCAAGAGATATAGTGAAGAGCAAATTGCCGAGTTCGCGGATTCAGATAAGTGCTTAATTAAATGTTTTAAGGTGGAAGATAAATTTGGCGATTACGGCATAACAGGAGTAGTAATTATAAAAATAGAAGATAAAAATTGGTACATTGATACATTTTTATTAAGTTGTAGAGTGTTGGGCAAGAATATTGAGTTTGCTATTATGGCTTATATTATTAAGATCGCTAAGGAGTATGGAATAAAGAAAATTAGAGCCAAAATTACACTGACTAAAAAAAATAAGCCAGTAGAAAATTTTTATTCAGACTGCCAGTTTGAAAAAGAAGTGGAATGCAGACAAGACGGAAGTAAGGTATATATTTTTGATACAGTTAGTGATAACTACATTAATTCAGATTATATTAACATTAACTAAATTTATGAAAAGATTAAATGGAATATTAGCTAAAATATTAGAAATAAGAGAGGATGAAATAAACGATGATACTTCTCCCGATAACGTTAGTACTTGGGATTCATATAACGCCTTGTTAATGGTATCAGAGATAGAAGATTATTTTAAAGTAAAATTTACTATTGATGAGGTAATGAAAGTTACTTGTGTTAGAGATATAAAAAAAGTGCTTAAAAAGTATAGAATAGAATTATATGAATAATAAAGCCGCTTGTCTTAATTATCAAGACATCAAAATCGGAGAAGTTTATAAATTTACGAGGCAAATTACCCAGCAAGATGTAAATGTTTTTGTTAAACTTACTGGTGACTTTAATCCGTTACATACGGATGAGATATACGGTCAGAAAAGTAAATTTGGCAACAAGATAGTCCATGGAATGTTGGTCGGAAGCTTATTTTCTACTTTAGTAGGTATGTATTGTCCTGGAGAAAAATGTTTATACTTAAGTCAGGCTCTTTGTTTTAAAAAACCGATTTTTCCCAATGACAAAGTAAAAGTTAAAGGTACAGTGATGAATAAAAATGATAGTGTTAAAATAATTACTATTAAAACCGAGATTTTCAAGAATAATATTTTAGCTATTAGCGGTGAAGCGAAAGTATCTTTCTTGGAATAAAAATAATTTTATGAATAATAATTTAAAGTTTAAAAAATCAAGATTAATAGTAATAGTTGGAGGGACAGGGGGAATCGGATTAAGGATAGCAAAATCATTTCTTGTTAATGGAGAAAGAGTATGTATTACTTATTACAAAGATAAAAGCTATATGAAAAAAATTTTTTTTCAAAATAATTCCAATCGTTGTTTTGCTTATCAAGTTGACGTAAGAAACGATACTTCTGTTAAAAATGTTTTCAAAAAAATATACATCGATCATGGTAATATTGATGTTATTATATTTGCTCCTACGGCGCAAACACATTTTAAAGCTTTTCCAGACAAAGAGTGGGCTAACTTTAAAGAGCATCTTGACGTACAAATAAAGGGGTTATATTTAGTAGTAAAAAATACGATAAATCAGATTATAGAAAAAAAATATAAAATAAAATTTATAATTTTATTAACTGAATGTTGCATTAGCACTCCGCCTGCGTTCTTGTCAGATTATATCACTGCTAAGTATGGTTTAATGGGCTTAGCCAAATGTTTATCAGTTGAATTGGCAAAATATAACTGCACAGTTAATATGATTTCTCCGGGTATGACGGAAACAAATTTATTATCAAATTTACCAAAGAAATTAATAGAAATAACTGCTACGAAAAACCTGTTTAAAAGAATAGCTAAGCCAGAAGATGTTGCTAATGCTACCTTGTTTTTAGCCTCAGAGGGTTCAGGTTATCTCAATGGAGTAAATATTACTGTTAATGGTGGAAATATTATGCTTTAAATATACTAGCGATACAAATAAAGAATGGTTAACAAAAGAACAATTTAAAAAATGTATTTAATACTAAGATAAATATTATGAAAGTATGTAAAAAATGTGTGCAACCCAACACTAGACCTAACATTTATTTTAATGAAGAGGGAGTTTGTGGAGCTTGTTTATATCAAGAAGAAACAGAAAAAAATATTGACTGGGGAAAACGTGAAAAAGAATTAAAGAAAATAGCCGAAGAGGCAAAAGAAAAAGCAAAAGAAAATAATAGTAATTACGATTGTGTTATTGGAGTCAGCGGTGGAAAAGATAGCACGTTTCAGGCATTATATGCCCGAGATAAGTTGGGCTTAAGGGCGTTGTTGGTAAATGGTGAACCTGAAGGAATAACAGAAATTGGAGCAAAAAATATCGAAAATTTAAAAAATTTAGGTTTTGACACTATTAGTTTAAGGCCCAACCCCAAAATAATGAAGAAGCTTATAAAAAGAGATTTTTATAAATATCTTAATCCTGTAAAAATTACCGAATATTCTCTTTGGGCTTCTGCCTATATAATGGCTGGCGTTTTTAATATTCCCTTAATTATTCAAGGAGAAAATGATTGTTTGACCTTGGGAGTACGGAATAAACAGGGGTTGGGTGATGATGCCTTATTAGTAACCGAACAAGACACTTTAGCTTCAGGCTGGAAAGAGTATGTTGGAGACGGAGTAGAAGAGAAAGATTTATTTTTATTTCATTTTGATTCAGACCAATTAAGGGAAAAAGAAGTTAGAGCTGTTTGGCTACAGTATTATGCTAAAGAATGGTCGCAATCAAACAACGCTAGTTTTTCAATTTCAAATGGATTAACAGTAAGACCTCCAGGATTTAATCCAGAGGATATCGGAACACATGCTAATTATGCTGCGTTAGACTCAGATTTAGTTCAGGTAAACCAAATGTTGAAATATATTAAATTTGGTTTTGGCCAATGCGTTGATCACGCTTGCTATGAAATAAGAGATGGTAAGATAACTCGAGAGAAGGGGCTTGAATTAGTATGGCGATATGACGGCAAGTGCCATATAAGATATATAAAAAAGTTTTGTGATTATATTAGTATAACGATTGACGAATTTTGGAGAGTGGTTAATTCGTTTAGGGGACCTATGTGGCGTCAGGATGAAAAGAATGAGTGGGTTCTAAAGGATGATTTTGTAGCCAGCTTTAAGTAGCCTAAATATTAAAAATTTTTAGATAGAAAATTATTATGAGAGAAAATGATATAAGGCCACAAGATTATAAAAATGGTCAGGACAAAGCCATACTTGAGGACGTAAAATATTTAACTGGCAAGAAAGATAATTTCGTAACCGTTAATTGCCCTGCTTGCGGCTCGGACAATTTCACTTATTTATTTAAAAAATATGGATTTGATTTTGTAACTTGTGAAAAATGTGGCACAGTCTTTATGAATCCGCGGGCGACACCAGAAATACTTAATGATTTTTACGCTAATTCAGCTACTTATAAATATTGGAATAAAAATATTTTTCCTGCTTCAGAGAAAGCTAGAAAAGAAAATATTGTAAAACCAAGAGTGAAAAGAATATTGGATATTTGTGAAAAACATAATATCGCTACCAATTGTTTGGTAGAAGTCGGGGCCGGTTTTGGAACTTTTTGTGAAGCAGCTAAAGAAACAGGAAGATTTAATCAGGTAATTGCTATTGAACCGGTCAAAGATTTAGCTGAGTCCTGCCGTTTAAGAGGCGTAGAAACTATTGAAAATTCGATAGAGAGCGTTAAATCACTAGAAACTGAACCTAATATTATTGTTTCTTTTGAAGTAATTGAACATCTATTTTCCCCAAAAGATTTTTTATTAAATTGTAAAAAATTAATGGCTAAAAATTCTATAATAGCAATAACCTGCCCCAATTATAAAGGATTTGATATATCTACTTTGGGTTTAGTGTCGGAAAGCATTGACGCAGAGCACATCAATCTTTTTAACCCTGACTCACTTGAAAATTTATTTAATAGTTGCAGATTTAAAGTATTAGAAAGTTTTACTCCCGGAGAGCTAGACGTTGATATTGTCAGAAATAAAATAATTGAAGGAGAATATAACGTTGATAATCAACCATTCTTAAGGACTATTTTAATTGATAGGTGGGACGAATTAGGAGGAAATTTTCAAAGATTTTTACAAAATAATAAGCTTTCTTCGCATATGTGGACAGTGGCGATGAAAGTTAAATAGACAATAGAAATATTAGACAAGGCAAAAAGTTATGTCCACAAAAAATCAAATAATAATATAAACAAAAATATGAAAAATCAAAAAAATTTTTTCAAAGAAGAAGTAAAATTAACCGATGAAGAAGAAAAAGCTTTGGTGGGTATTTTGTATAATAATATCGCCTTTGGCACAACTATGGAAATTTTTGGCGAATTAACTGACGAAGGTGTGGCTAGAATAGATATTTTGAGAAGCGCTTTTTCTAAATTATTAAAGAAGTATCAGTTGGACAACAAGCTAAGCCAAGAAACTTTTGTAGTTTTGGGATTAAAAGAGTTTATTGAGACAAAAGTTTTGAGTAAATTCATCGCTGATGATGGTAATAAACATATGCAAAATAGGGCCAAGTATTTTTTAGCAAAATTGCAATAATATTACATTAAATTATTATGAATAATGCTCAGCGCAATGTTTTTCTTATCTCGTTTTCATTTTTTTTCATCTTTTTTGGCTTTGGCACAGCTCAGCAATATTTGGTGATACTTTTTGCGGAACAAGGGAGAGGAAATTTAGCCTTGACGTCGCTCTTTATTTTGTACGGAGCGTTTCTGGCTACTGGTATTGTAGCGGCGAAAATTATTCCTTTGTTTGGCGGACTTAAAAAGTCGCTCCTTATCGGGGGGCTTACTTATGCCATTTTTACGGCCAGTGTTGCGATTAATAGTGCAATGTTACTTTATATCGCCTCAATTTTAATCGGAATTGGCGCGGGACTCTTATGGGTATCTTCCGGGCAAATTATCAGGGATAGCTCTAATGAACGCACTGTCGGCAGAAACTTCGCTTATCAAACAGTTGGCATGTATGGCGGGAATATTTTAGGCATTAATATCGGTTCGTATCTTGTCCAAGTGTTTTCCGTAGAGCGCGTCTATCTTGTCTTGACCGCTTCAATTTTACTTGGCCTTATTTTTATCTTGTGGGTGCGGCCAGTAAAGGGAGAAATTAAGCCGAGTCCGTTCAAGCCGTATTATATGTTTAACAAAAAAATGTTGATGCTTTTACCTCTCGTGTTTGGCGCGTATTTTTTACAAGCGCAAGTTTTTACGGCAGTGAATTTTATTATCGTAAGCTTGCTTGGAGTGAGTTCAATTGCGCTTATGATAACGATTATTAAAATCAGTAACATCGTCGGCGGTTTTTCAAGCGGGAAAATTTCCGGCTGGTACGATAAATCAAACTTGCTCATACTGCTTATTCTCATGGCGCTTTTGGGGGTGACTTTATTAATTGGGACTCGCACGCTCATTCCTGTTATTTTTAGCGCAATTTTACTTGGGTTTTCGATGGCAGCAATATATCCCGTGTGCCTCGCGTGGCTTAATGAAACAATCCCTGCCGAAAATTATATTTATGCCCTCGGCGTTTTTCATGTATATAGCAACCTGGGAATGCTCAGCGCTATCTTGGCAAACCTAAAATTTAATTCAGGTGTAAGTTTTGTTCCGGGCATCGCCGCGCTCGCCTTAGCCTTCCCGGGCATCGTAATGTTCAGGAAAGCCACTAAAAAATTAATTTGAGATAAACATTTATAAGCGCAATGAAATTAATTATAAATATTATGGAAAAAAATAGGTTTCCTGGAAAAATTAAAATCGGTTCATTCTTGGTCGGCGGTGGTCAGCCAGTTTTAATTATCGCCGATATCGGGGCAAACTTTGACGGTGATTTGGAGAAGGCGAAAAAGTTAGCCAAAGCCGTGAAAGAAGCTGGCGGAGACGTTGTAAAAATTCAAAGCTTTTTAGCGAATAAAATAGTCTCTGGTAAGGGTTTTGCTTCAATGCAACTCAAGGGAGTGCACGGTAGTTGGGGTAGGCCGGTTGATGAAATTTTTCGCGAAGTTGAATTTCCAAGAAAATGGCATAAAGAATTTTTTGATTATTGCAAAAGTATTAGCATTGCTTTTTCTTCCTCTCCCTATGATTTTGAAGCCGTTGATTTAATGGATGAATTAGGCGTTGATTTTTATAAAATCGGGTCAGGCGATATTACCTGGCATGAGATGCTAGAATATATCGCCCGAAAGAATAAGCCGATGATTTTAGCAACCGGCGCCAGCACTCTAGGAGAAGTTGATGAAGCTATTGCCGTAATTGAGAGAACGGGCAATAAAAATTTAATTTTATTGCAATGCATTACTAATTATCCGTCGAAAATAGAGAGTGCCAATATCAACGTCTTAAAAACATATCAAGGCAGGTATAATATTATAACCGGTTATTCCGATCATGCTCCTACTGATGTGGTTCCCCTTGGAG
>Ga0265594_1002867_pt1 | contig 11856 bp, 8 predicted proteins | sample saktaG_11_FD_190147 | JGI IMG/M metagenome (GOLD analysis project Ga0265594, IMG submission 190147) | Saline water microbial communities from Sakinaw Lake, British Columbia, Canada - sak_2011_5_24_80m | ecosystem: Environmental > Aquatic > Non-marine Saline and Alkaline > Saline ... | reverse complement strand
CGCTTGCAAGTATTGGCAAAACAGGCACGAAAAACACTAAAGCTCGCCCGCAATACTTTTCCCTATTCACCATCCTGGTTACACGAGCACCCCTGTGATGCACAGACATTTAGGACACATCTCAGTGTGTTCCAATGCGACCTCGAAACAACACGCCAATTTGTTTCATGTTTCTTTGAAGCCTTGGCAAAAATCGACCAAAACCTCGCGCACACAAAAAAACGCATGCGCCCACTTCAAGAAGGGGTCGATGGCATGATTCAGCTCGGACGGACTGTCGATCACCCTGTTGCCCGAGAAATTGGGCTAACGCCCCTTATTCAAGGAGCAACGACGTTACTCTTAACCGCAATGCAAAAGGGTGAAATACGCACCATGATGAAGCAAGACCCACTATTGTTGCGTGGAACGCAGTCTGGCAAAGTTAACGAACAATTCGACACAAGCTCAGACGGACTAACATTGCCAAAGATAGCGGAGGTCGGCCGCAGTGCGCTGGACCATACAGAATCCGCAAAAGAAGTGTGCAATGCACTTGATGATTTTTTCAAAAAATACGGCCCCAAAGGATTAGCATGGCTTGACATGCAGATTGATAAACTCGTACATGCACCAGCAGAACGGCAGACCCCATGCGACGAATTAACTATCAAAGAATTTGTGCGCAGACATCTTAATGACGACTTTACACAAAAACGCGTCACTGATGTATTAGATTTTATCATTGAGCCCACGTGGGGACCAAGCGCATTGTGTTTGGTACAGCGGTTACCAGAATTCATGTCCAGTCCATTTCTACCGTCAGAAGAGCGTCAAGAAATAATTGACGCGTTAGGAAATTATGGTATTCAGCCATCTGATATTTCGCGGCTCAGTGACAAAATAAAACGACAATTCAACATCACCAGCACACAGTGTGCATGGGCAAAAGAAAAAACACGAGAAAGTCTAACAAAACTCACTGAGTGGCTCAGACAAGAACAGGCCGAAAAGATTATCGCTGCTGCACATGCGACAACTGGCGTTGCAGAAAAAGTCGTTGAAACACTCAACGACACCACGACAATACAAACCCTGGGTACTTTGGCTCTTGATGGATTGGCCGTACTTACACGTAAACACCACGAACTTACAAAACAGGAAAAAGAAATTGCCGCACGCTTTAAAGAATTGGGCATCTATGCGCAACAAGCATTAGAAGCACGCTTACGCGAAGTTGCTAAAAATTCTGAACCGCAGGAAGAATAATTTTATATAAATTTTTTCACGTACTATTGCTTTTTGTGCATTAATTTGGTTATAGTAAAAGTGTATTAAAAGAAGTCTTTCCTAAATGAGAAAGGAGACTCAATGAAGAAGAAGGTCACAAAAAAAGCCGTAAAGCGTGTAGCAAAAAAACGCTCAATGAAAAAACGTACGGTTAAAAAGGTTGCTAAAAAAGTTACAAAGAAAGCTAAGAAGTAGCTAGTAAGTTCTTTTTTAGTAAAAAAATAAAACGAGTACTTTGAAAGTGCTCGTTTTATTTTTGACTATTTTGGCAAAAAAACAAGCGCAAGTATTGAAACAAAAACCTTAACAAAAAAATCAGTCAATCTGATTAATTAAGTCACTTGCTTTTTGCCAGCCAATAACGTGGCCCTTGGTGCGATTCTGTTCACTTGATCCGCCGTACAAAACATATCCCGGTTGCGCGTTTTTTTCTGTAAGCTCTTTCCAGTTGGTCAAACTGTCAAAAAAATCACTCACAACCGTCTCACCAGATTTTATTTCAATTGGCGTCAACACCCCACCACGATCGATCAAACAATCTATTTCAACTCGTCCATTTTGATCACGCCAAAAATACAACGGCGGCTGCTCGCCTTTGTTAAAATATTGTTTAAATAAATCTGAAATCATAAGTGATTCAAACAGAGGTCCACGAAATGTGCTCAAACTCAACTCCTGTTTTGAACGAATACCAAGAAGCGAACAGGCAAGCCCCGTATCATAAAAATATAATTTTGGCGTTTTTGTCACTCGCTTATTAAAATTGGTAAAATGCGGCTTGAGTAAAAAAACAATATAACTTGCCTCAAGCACCGAAAGCCAACTTTCGGCCGTCGCACGCGTAATGCTACAATTAGTTGCCAAGTCACTGATATTTAACAACTGGCCAACCCGTCCGGCACACAATTGCATAAATTTTTGAAACGTACGCAAATTCCCAACAGTTGCTAGTTCACGCACATCACGTTCAACATACGTGTGAACATACGATGGATAAAAAGCTCGAGGCAAAAGTTTCTCGTCATAAATGCGCGGATAACCGCCATGAAACAATATCTGATCAACATCAGAAGCCAAATGAGCATCTATCAATTCTTTGAGTGAAAAAGGCAACAATGTCAAAATACCCACACGCCCAGCAAGCGTCTGAGTAATCGCCTGATTCATTAAAAAATTTTGAGATCCGGTAAGCACAAAGTGACTAGGCCGTTTATGCGTATCAACTTCGAGTTGAATGTACGAAAGCAACTGTGGCACATATTGAAATTCATCAATAATTATACCATGCTCATTATCCATCTCTCGCAAAAAGCGCCGTGGATCACGCGTTGCAAAATCACGTTTTTCAGGATCTTCAAGCGAAACAAACTGATGTTTTTTGAACACATGTTGAGCAAACGTCGTTTTGCCAGATTGACGCGGACCAAGTATAGCAACAACCGGAAATTTTTTATATTCTTTGCACGCAGCAGCAAGTTTTCGTTTTATATACACGGCATCTCCACTATTTGTGCGAATTGCTTTTTCAAATTAAAATTAGCACAAAAACACGTGGGTGTAAAGTTTTTTATACAAACTATGGCACCAGCTCACCGCGAGCAATTTTGTCTTCAACATCCCCAAGCTTAAGTCGCCGGGAAAGCCAGTCGTATGGGTGAATTTTTGTGTCACCAAGTCTTTTACGATATTCTTTGTGGTATTCACACAATTGGTCATGATCCATAGTTTGCGCAAATACCATAATTTCCGGCCCTTTAAGATATTCCTCAGCCAATTTCCCACCGCTGCGAACCTCAGCAAATTCCAAAACACACTCGTAACAGTTTGCATCACGTAACGCTCGCATATCAGCATCAAGCTCTCCTGAGTCAAGGCCAATCGAATCAATTGGTTGCAGAAGATGGGCTAGTTCATGTAAAATCACTATCTTTTGGGCTCCATAGGAGAGTTTCAAAAAAGGAAGGGTAACCATAATTTGATGTTTAATACAGTCTATTTGGGCGACAATCCCATTTCGCAGTCTTTCAGTGAGCATGACTGGCAAACATTTTTTGATTTTTAATATCTGTGTGCCATAGGTAAGCAACTGTTGGCAAAAAAGTGGTGCCGACATTCGCGTGCTACAAAAAATTTCTGTGTAACGTTCATGAAACGTGCAAAGCGATTCTGGAATCAATTTTTGTATAGCAGTGGTTAACTCTATGACTCCGTCTTCCTGTTTTTCGGCATCTTTTCGGCATTCGTCCATACATGACAGGCACGTACTTTCGCCTTCATGAAATATGTATGCCAAGCCGAATTTGTGGGAACAATTTTTGCACTTTGATTCATCAAAAATGTCTCGTTCGATTTCACAAAGTCTGTTTTCAGAAACTTCCTTCAAACAAGCCGGACAGCCCAAAAGGCAGATTGCCACAACCGTAGCTTCATGGTCTATCGAACCAACCCAAGTTGTACCTGGCGCAAGCAGTGCGCTGATACGCGCACTATGATTAGTTGATTGCAAGACACTAATTACCGCTTTGCCAATTACTGTTTTAATAGCACCGTACGGCTTACCAAAAAGCTGGGGATCCACGTAAATTTGACCATCAACCGCAATCATCAAATTATGTGTTCTTTGGTTTAGTCTATTGTCTAAGCGAATAGGCAGAAACGACGGAATGATCAACCCTGGAGCGTGTGCGTCAGCGATAACCTGTACGCACTTTTGCAAGATGTCTTGATATGCTTTCGGTGCATCTGGGTACGCTTCTGCTTTACAAACTTCAGTGCTCTCATTTGCCTGCATAGCCACAAGCTGGTTGCAGCAAAAGAAACTCAGCGACGTAATTAAAATAACAAATAATTTTTTCATACAAGAGACGCTAATTTTTCTTGCATCCACGCCGGCAAGCGGGAAAAAACTTTTTTAATATTTTGGCCAAGTTTTACAAGTACTTCATTGGTACTTGCCCAATATGATTTTGGTAAAATTTTTTCAAGCGCCACTTCTGTTTCTTCTGGTGTCTTAGTATGTACCAACCCTAACAAATTGGACAGACGATGCACATGCACATCGACGCAAATAGCCGGAACATCAAACGCGCTCGAAAGCACCAAATTAGCTGTTTTTTGGCCAACACCATTAATTTGTAACAAATCTTCTTTTGTGTGTGGCACTTTGCTACCAAACTCTTTAATAAGTTGTGCGCTCACTTCTTTGATAGTGCGCGCCTTATTTTTATAAAAACCAATAGAATAAATAATTTTTTCAAGATCAGCCAGCGGCATCTTCACAAACTGTTCTGTTGTTCGTGCAATACTAAACAGCTTACGAGCTACTACTATAGTTTTTGCGTCTTTGGCACGTAAACTCAACAAACAGCTCACCAATATTAAAAATGGATCTTTGCCATATTCCTGCACAATTTTCACGCTCAGCGGATCAGGCATGTCTGCCGTTGCAGCACGAATAATATCAATTGCCTGTTTTGCCGAATGATCATCTTGTTCTTTATTTCGCATGCTAAACACTCCAGTTTACCAAAAAAACTTTACAGTTTACCGGTTCAACGTAAGCTATATTTTGTACGAGAAAAGACGCACACATCTACCTCAGTGTACCTTTTTTAATGCGCACCTCAACGCATATACAAAATTAGTAGAAGGATGTTATAGGATGGAGATTGCTGAATTTAAAATCAAAAGCCAGGAATTTTTAACCTACATTGACGTACAAAAGGGCCTATCACATAATACGTTAAATTCGTATGGTCTTGATATAAAACAACTGGTGAGTTTTTGGGAAAAAAATAATATACCAAAGCAAGAATTTAGTGGAACTATACATAATTTTCTTATTTTCTTGTATAATCAAAAAACACGTGCAAGTTCAATTGCGCGAAAGATTTCATGTTTAAAATCATTTGAAAAATTTTGTCTCACACAGGGCAAACGAATAGACCTCAAATTGCAACGACCGAAAATAGAAAAACGGCTTCCGGTTTACCTCAGCGTTGATGAAATGTTTCACTTGCTCGATAATGTTACACCCCACCAGTTGCCCACGCATCATCCACTGCGTGATATTGCCATCTTAGAATTGTTGTATGCGACCGGCATTCGCTGCAGTGAATTGGTCTCCATTCACATCAGTGACATTGATATGCAGGAAAAAACCATCAGAATCTTGGGCAAGGGCAACCGCGAACGACTTGCACTTTTTGGACAAAAAGCACTTGATAAAATGATTAATTATCTTGACCACGAACGCCAAAAAGCCCAAAGTGAAGATGAACATCTTTTTATTAATAACCGTGGCACCAAACTTAGTCCGCGCGCAATTCAACGCACCTTAGAATTATTCCGAACTTTTTTGAAAATTAAACGCCCTATCACGCCGCACAAAATTCGCCATACGTTTGCAACGCACTTGCTTAACCAAGGAGTTGATTTACGCATCGTGCAAGAACTCCTTGGGCATCGATCGCTTGCCAGCACGGAGAAATACACACATGTGACTATACAGCACCTCACACAATTATGCGATCGATTGCACCCCATAAATCAACTGCTCCACCCGACACAAAACAAAAATACGCATGGCTCCGAAACGTAAATTCACACCGCCATATATAGCGCTCTATGCATTTATCACGTTCTTAGCTATCGGATGGTGTAGACTCGCATACTTGCAAATTATTGACCATGACCATCTTGCGCTCTTGAGTAAATTCAACTTCATGCGTCTCATAAAAATCACACCACCGCGCGGCAATATTGTTGACACCAATGGCAAGTTATTGGCAACAAATAAACCGCTATGCACAGTGTGTTGGCAAGGTACAAACAACAACAACCTGAGTAATCAACAATTATTGGTAATTCAAAAATTAGCAAAAATCTGTAAGACGCCAATAACTGACGTGCTTCTCAAGAACATTAAACATGCAGAACGATATCAACAACAATTGATTATCGCCAAAGATATTACCTTTGAACAACTCAGCTGCATTGTTGAGCAATTGAGCTATACCACAAACATAGCAATCAGAACTGATTTGCAACGCTATTATCCGTACCAGACACTGGCAAGTCACGCCATCGGCCATCTCAGCACCCAAGAAATAGCAACAACTGGCAAAATGGGCCTTGAAAAAATATGCCAAAATGAGTTACAAGGACAAGTAGGCTTTAAAAAACAAACCGTCAATGCCAAGGGATATGCGATAAACGAAGAACCATTTAAGACCTATATAACAGGAAAAACGCTACACACCACAATTAATCTTGCCATACAACAAATTGCCGAAAAAGCATTTCCAACAGATGAAGTTGGTGCCTTAATCGTCATGGATCCAACCACCGGCGCTCTGCGCGCATTGATTTCTCGCCCCAGCTTTAATCCGGAAATTTTTTTGCGACGCTTAAGCCAGGAACAATGGAACACGCTACAAGAAACGCAGTTTTTCATTAATCGCACGTGCCAAGCATGCTATCCCCCGGCATCACTATTTAAATTGGTAAGTATTGCAGCAGCGGTAGAACACTCCATCGTCAGCCACGATGCCATCCGTTTTTGTCCCGGCTATTATATGTTTCATGATCGTCCCTATCACTGCAACCGCCAAAGTGGCCACGGCCTGATAAATATCAAACAATCACTTGCACAATCGTGTAACATTATATTTTTTGAAATCGGTAAAAAAATTTCTATAGACACTCTCGCGGATTATGCACATCATTTTGGTCTTGGATTGCCAACAGGCGCATTATTTCCAGAAAAAGTCGGGTTGATCCCCTCCAGCGCCTGGAAACGTGCATACAAAGGTGAGCGTTGGTATCAGGGAGAAACCCTGTCGGTTGCAGTCGGTCAAAGTTTTTTACTGGTAACTCCAATTCAAATCGCACGCATGCTCGGCGGGATAGCATGCGGCTATCTAGTCAAGCCACGCATTTTGGAAGAAGAGACTATTGAAAAACAACCGTTAGAAATTCAAGAATCAACACGAACTTTTTTAAAAAAGTGTATGAAAGCAGCGATTAAGCACGGAACCGGACGCGCCGTCCGCAACATTCCCAACCTAAAAATTTATGGCAAAACGGGCACTGCTCAAGTAACATCACTCGAGAAAAAAAATACAAACAAAGAATCACAGCCTCACGCATGGTTTGTTGCCAATTTTGTATATAAAGAAGAATCGCCGCTAACGATAGTCATTTTGGTTGAACATGCGGGTGGCTCACGAAAACCAACTATGATTGCTAAACAATTTCTAAGCAATTATCAAAAATATAAAAATAATCACGGATAATTACCAAAAATAATCGGTATGCTAAAATGGCCACAGTAACATAAAAAGTTAAGCCTGGAAAAAAATATAAAAAAACAAAAAAAACATCCTCGCATTAAACCACAATTCATAAAAAACTCACATGGCAAAACTATTCAGGTATATTTGGATATGAAATCATACAAATCTATGATGGACAGAATTAAAGAATTTGAAAAAATAAAAAGTAAGTTCATAAAAGATCAAGAGCATATTAGCAACTGAAAGAACACCAAAAGAATAGACGCTTTTGTTAACGAAAATACTATCGTGCACGATTTACCATCAGCGATCGCTCATTTTGCTGAGAAATACCCACGCACATAAAAAAAGTTATTTTTTGTTTTTTTTGATACTACTTACCAAATCACCCGCCTGTTCCCATGGCACTAAATTGCCGTTAGCGCTCTTTGATGATTGGCTACCCGCATACACAAGATAATTACTGCTTTGCGGTTGCGCTGAAAGCTCACTCCATCTATTGAGCCCATCAAAAAAGTATGGGGAAAATGTTTCGCTTGATTTAATTTCAATTGCAGTAAACGCAGCATTTTGTTCAATCAAGCAATCAACTTCAGTTGTACCATTTTTATCACGCCAAAAATACACGGGCGCAGACAAACCTTGATTAAAAAATTGTTTAAAAAAGTCGGCTATCACCAGTCCCTCAAATAAACTTCCATAAGAGGGGTTTAACGACAAACTTTTTGGCGAATCAATTTCTAATAACGAGCACACAAGCCCAGTATCATAAAAATAGATTTTAGGTGTCTTTGTAACCCTTTTATTAAAATTGACCCAGTGCGGCCGCAACAAAAAAATTATATAGCTTGATTCAAGTATAGAAAGCCATTGTTGAATGGTAGCAACACTCACCCCACAATTAATCGCCAAATCAGTAAAATTCAAGAGCTGTCCTACACGTGCAGCACACAGTTTTAAAAATTTTTGAAAAGTATATACATTGGCAACATTAATCAGTTGTCGCACATCTCGTTCCAAATACGTCTGAATATACGAGGGATAGACTTCTTTTGGTTCAAAATTTTCGACATACACGCGCGGATACCCACCACGATATATCGTTATTTCCGGCTGTCCTTCTTTAAGAAGCTTATTTTCGGCTAATTCACTCAAAGAAAATGGCAACAACGTTAAAATACCCACACGACCGGCAAGCGACTGTGAAATCTCTTCATTAATCAAAAAATTCTGCGATCCAGTAAGTACAAAATATCCCGGCCTATTTTGCGCATCAACAATAACTTTTATATAATTTAAAAGCTCGGGAACATTCTGAAATTCATCAAGTATAATGCCGTATTTATTATCATATTTTCTCAAAAATCCTTTCGGATCTCTATGCGCAAGCGCACGTAATTCGAGATCGTCAAAATCTAAAAAAACATGATTTTTAAAGGTATGGCGCGCAAGCGTCGTCTTTCCAGATTGACGCGGCCCTAAAATGGCTACTATGGGAAATTTCGCAAACTGTTTAAGAGTTTTTTCCAAATTTCTTTTATAAAAAATCATCTTCACCATCTCCATGCTAATCACCAACCACACTTATAGATTAGCACAAATAGAGCTACTTGTTCAAGAGTTTAAGAAAATAAAAACTAAAAAAAAGAGTGTCTTTTTTACAGGCACTCTTTAAAAAATTTTAAGCTGAAAAATTTATTTTGCGATTTTTTTAGAAAGACGGCTTACTTTACGCGCAACGGCGTTGCGATGAATAAGGCCTTTGCCTTTGGCTCGCATCAGTGTTGCTTGCGTTTCGTTAAATAACGCTACTACTTTTTCTTTTGGCTCGCCAGTTTCGATAGCTTTCATTAATTTTTTAATGGACGTTCTGACTTCTGACCTGCGATTCAAATTGACTACACGCTTTTTTTCGTTCTGAAGAACACGTTTTTTTGCTGATTTTAAATTTGCCATGCACAAAATCCTTTAAATCTAATTTTTATATAATCTTGCGTACTTTTCCCGCTTTAAGGCATTTCATGCATACTGATGCACTATGAACGCGCCCTTTAGAATCACCCACAATCGTAAACCGCATTTTCTGCACGTTTGGATAGACCCAACGTTTGGTTCGATTATGCGCGTGGCTTACAGAAAATGTCGCCCGCGGCCTTTTGTCACAAATTGCACAAACTTTCATGTACTCACTTTCACTAAAAGCTATAATATAAGTGTACCCAAATAGGCATTTTTTTCAACTTAAAAATTCAAAACTCTCGTTATTGAACCGCATTTTGATAAAACCAACTGACAAATGACGAAGCACCTGCAATTATTGATCGATAATCAGGCATAAGCGTAACCCCAGCGTAGTCAGTAGCAATACCACCAGCTTCCTGGACAAGTAACATACCAGCAGCAATATCCCACCAACCAACACGCCTAAAAAATGCAGCATCAAATACACCACTTGCTGCATACGCTAAATCAAGTGCTGCTGAACCCACATACCGCACTTCCGTTACGTGTGGCCATATATTTACGATCACCGGATCACACCAGCCATAATTATGTTCATCAATATACGGAAAACTTGCTGCAACTACACTATCGGCAAGTGCACGCTGCGCCACGGTTATTTTTTTGCCATTACACAATGCACCAGCCTCTTTTTGCGCAACAAAAAGCTCTTTGGTTAATGGATTATAAATAACACCAAGCTGTGGTACCCCCTCACACGTTAACGCAATCGAAATACAAAAATACGAAATTTTATAGGCAAAATTAGTAGTACCATCAAGCGGATCAATTACCCAGCACCACTGACTATTGTTACTTAGATTACCCCGTTCTTCAGCCCAAAAACCAATAGTAGAATCCAATTTTTGCAGCTCGGTAACAATAAATTCTTCGCTTGCTTTGTCTGCGTTGGTAACAATACCCGCCTGTAGCTTTTGTTCTATTTGCAATGGTTTATGCCAGTACTCAAGAAGGAGATCACCGGCCGCACGCGCTATTTTTTCGACCTGCGGTACTAATTTTTGCATATTTTTCACGCTATCTCTTTATTTATTTTCACCAAGTTCAACTGTACCAGAAATTTCATCTTCAGATTTATCTTCTTGCATAGACTTACCTGTCTTCGCTGCTTCGTCAGACGTGATCGCTTCAGCTGTCGTTAAGCGATGATCAGCTCGCGGGGTAATACCAAGAAGTTCGTATACCTCCTGCGCATGAAGCGTTTCTTTTTCCAGTAACGTCTTTGCAAGCAGATCCAATTTATCGCGATTTTCGGTTAAAAGCTTCTTGGCTGCACTGTAAGCAGTATCAATAATCTTTTGTACTTCTTGATCTATGCGTTCACGCGTTTTATCAGACGGCTGCGTATTTGCATACTCAGCATATGATGAACCGTAACTTACTTGGCCCAAATCAGACATGCCATATGTACATACCATCATACGTGCAATACCACTTGCAACTTTAAAATCATGCGAAGCGCCCGTTGTTATTTGATTAAATGCTATTTCTTCAGCAGCACGCCCACCCAAACACTGTTCGATCTGCACAAGCAATTGCTCTTTAGTAATAGAATACTTGTCACGCTCGGGTAACGAATAAGTCACACCCATTGTTCCCCCACGCGGCAAAATAGTGAGTTTGTGTAACGGGTCAGTGTGAATAGGCAAAAGTAAGTTTACAAGTGCGTGTCCTGACTCATGATAAGCAGTAACGTTAAGTTCTTCTTTAGTTTGTTTAATCGTCTGTTGTTTTTTGCCAAGCAAAATCTTGTCTCGTGCTTCTTCAAGGTCATCAAGCGTGACAACTTCGCGATTGTCGTTAACCGCTGCTAACGCAGCCTCGTTAACTAAATTTTCTAATTGCGCACCGGAAAATCCTGGCGTACCACGTGCGATGATATACAAATCAACTGATGGATCTAACTTTTTGTTACGCGTATGAATTTTGAGCACTTCTTGGCGCACATCAATTGACGGATACGGAATATGCACTTGACGATCAAAACGTCCGGGACGCAATAATGCCGAATCAAGAATATCGACACGATTGGTCGCACCAACCACAATTATTGGTTTATCAGCAGATGTTTCAAAGCCATCCATCTCAGTCAAAAGCTGATTGAGCGTTTGCGCATATTCGGCTGTACCACTATCACCCGCATGACGACGCAGACCAATTGAATCTATTTCATCAATAAAAACAATACATGGCGCATGCTTACGAGCTTGCGCAAATAAATCACGCACACGCGAAGCACCAACACCAACATATTGTTCAATAAACTCTG
>Ga0265594_1002864_pt1 | contig 11866 bp, 19 predicted proteins | sample saktaG_11_FD_190147 | JGI IMG/M metagenome (GOLD analysis project Ga0265594, IMG submission 190147) | Saline water microbial communities from Sakinaw Lake, British Columbia, Canada - sak_2011_5_24_80m | ecosystem: Environmental > Aquatic > Non-marine Saline and Alkaline > Saline ... | reverse complement strand
ACACAAACAGGGATTTACAAAATACCTGTTAAAATTAGTTATAATTATGAGGGAGAAAATAATACTATTGAAAGTGGAAACAAAGAGGAGCTAATAAGCATTACAGTTAATTCAGAACCCGAGCTAAAAGTTTCATTAGATGATTCTGTTGTATTAATTAAAGGAAGAGAAAATTCCTTTACATTGAAAATAATTAATTCAGGTTTAGCAGATGTTAAATTTTTATATGTAAGTGTAAGTGACGCCCCTGGTTTAAGATTTTTAAATGAGAAAGAACAATATATTGGAGATATTGATAGTGATGATTTTGACAATGTAGATTATAATGTTTTTGTTAAAGCAGATGCTGCTAATTCTATAAATCTTCCATTTACTTTAACATTTTTAGATGCTACAAATAAGGAATTTACAGAATCTACTAACTTAATTTTAAAAACATATTCTTTAAAAGAAGCAAGCGAATTAGGGCTTGTTGATAAACCAAAGATAATCCTTCCTTTAGTTATTTCCCTTTTAATTATAGGATATATTGTTTATAGAATTCTAAAAAAGAGAAAATTAAAAAAGAAAAGGAGATAAAATGAAAGATTATTTTCTTCTTGCATTTAATAATCTTAAGAGAAGAAAACTCAGAAGTTGGCTTACTATGATTGGTATTTTCATAGGTATTGCTGCTGTTGTTGCTCTTATTTCTTTAGGACAAGGCATGCAAAATTATATAAATGATGAATTTGAGAAACTTGGAAAAGATAAGATTATGATTCAACCTAAGAGTTTTGGGGCGCCTGGTTCTGCAACAAGCCCTTCTCTTGCATTAACCGAAGATGATTTAAAAATTGTACAAAATGTAAAAGGAGTGGAATGGGCATTAGGAATGATATATAAAATAGGACAGGTTGAGTTTAAAAAAGAATCCAAAATAACCTACATCATTGGAATGGAACCCGAAGATGTTAAATTAATGTCTGAAATACAAAGTTTTGAAATAAAAGATGGTAGATGGTTCAAATCCGGAGATAAATACAAAGTTGTCGTTGGATATAATCATGGATATAAAGACATATGGAAAAGAGAAGTAGAAGTAGGAGACACTATGGCTATAGAAGGTCAAGAATTCAAAGTTATTGGGGTTGTTAATAAAATAGGAAACCAATATGATGATGGTAGTGTTTATGCACCAAAAAAGGCTATAAGTGATTTGTTAGGAACGGGAAATGAACTAGGATATATAATGGCTAAGACAGCTCAAAATTACAATCCTGAAGATGTTGCAGAGACTATTGAAAGAAAGTTAAGAAATTATAGAGATGAAAAAGAAGATCAAGAAACTTTTGGCGTTCAAACCTCTGAACAATTATTACAAAGTTTCCAAAATATTTTTGGAGTTATTCAAGCTGTTTTAGTGGGTATTGCTGCTATATCTTTAATTGTTGGAGGCATTGGAATTATGAACACTATGTATACTTCTGTAATTGAAAGGACAAAAGAAATTGGAACAATGAAAGCTATTGGCGCAAGAAACTCAGATATTTTACTAATATTTTTATTTGAATCAGGGTTGTTAGGGTTGGTAGGGGGAGCAATAGGTATTGGAATTGGAATTGGATTAGCTAAAGGGGTTGAATATGTTTTAAGCGCTAGTGGGATGAGTAATTTATTACAAGCACACCTTTCTTTGTCTTTAATTTTAGGGGCTTTAGCATTTTCATTTGTAATTGGTACTCTATCAGGAATTCTTCCAGCAATGCAAGCTTCAAAACTCAAGCCAGCTGATGCTTTGAGATATGAATAATTTTTAAAATGAACACAAATCTTTAAAAAGAAATCCCACTTTTTTAATTCTTAAATTAAAATTGGTGAATAAAGATGACTAAAAAATGTATATACTGTTCTTCTGAAATCCCTGATGAGAGTGTAATAGATTTTTGCGAAAAATGTGGTAAAGGTGTTTGGGGTGAAAAAATGTTTAATGCGATATTAGAAAATATGAATAATGCGAGGAGCAATGGAGATTTATGCAATAATAGAGTCGATGAAACAGGAGAATTCAAATCTTCATTTGATTATTAGATAGTTTTTTAAACGGAGTCTTTCTGGGTAGATTATGGTTAAAAGAAAAGCAGTTAGAACACGTGGAAAATTGCGGCTTAGCAGATATTTCCAAGAATTTAAAGAGGGAGATGTTGTAGCTGTGACAAAGGAAAAATCAATTAAATCAAGTTTTCCTGTAAGATTACAGGGAAGAACAGGGGTGATTGAAACTAAACGTGGAAAATCATATGTTATTAAAATGAAGGATCAAAACAAAGAAAAACAATTTATAATTGAACCAATACATTTAAAAAAAATAAAACAAATAAAAAAATAGGACACAATGAAAATTAAAATTTTCAAGCATTTAAATTCAAGGAGAATTCAAATATGATACAAAAAAATGAACCTTTGAGCATGGCAGAAGCAATAGAATATGCTAAAAGAGATAGTGAAACTGGAAAAGAAATAGTTGGATTTATAAAAAAATTCAATAAATTAAAAACAATAGAAGCTAAGGACTTAAAGAAAAAGTTTCAGGAATTAGATTTAATAAAACTAAATGAAAAACATATTATTAAACTTATTGACTTTCTTCCAGAAGATAGCGAAGAAGTGAATAAAATTGTTATTGATGCTAATTTAAATGAAGATGAAATCAAAAAGGTCTTGGAAACAATTAAAGAATTCAAATAAAAAAAATGAGCAAAGAAGAATATGCAATCATACTAGAATATTTACCAAATGGATATCCTTTGGAGAAAAAAATGATGCCTATAGTGCAAGCTATTGGGGTAACACACCCAACCCTTTTAGAACTAGTTCCTAGAAGAGGCGTTGTTCTTAAAATTGGTGAAAAAGTTTATATTGGAGAAGGCAAAAGAGATCAAATATATTATATTCTTGGAAGGCTTCGTAGAGAAAAGTTGACAGAAGCTGCAAAACAGCAATTAAAAGAATTTATAAACATCCTAGTTAAAGAAAATAATAAAAGGTTTGTTGATTTTTTCAACAAATCTGAAGCAATAAATAAAAGAGTTCACCAAATTGAACTTCTTCCTGGATTAGGAAAAAAACATATGCAGGAGATTTTAAAGCAAAGGCAAGAAAGAGAATTTGAAAGTTTTGAAGATATGAAAAAGAGAATTCAAAATCTTCCAGATCCTGAAAAGGCAATTGAAAAAAGAATTTTTCAAGAGCTAACAACTTTAGAAAGATATAACTTATTCCAATAAAATGAGCGAAAAAGAAAAAACAAATAAAGAGCATGAAGAAAGGATAGTTAGAATCCTATCAAGGGATATAGAAGGAAAGATGAAAGTTTATCCTGGATTGACAAAAATAAAAGGAGTTTCATGGACATTAGCTAATGCTGTTTGTAAAGTTCTAAATCTTGATAAAGATAGAAAAATAGGTTCTTTAAGAGAAGAAGAAATTAAAAAAATATCTGAATTTATAAAAAATCCCAAATTACCTTCGCATCTTCATAACAGAAGAAGTGATTTTGAAACAGGGGAGGACAAACATTTGACAGGAGGGGATTTAGAATTAAGAACTGATTTTGATATTAAAAGGCTTAAGAAGATAAAAAGTTATAGAGGATATAGACACATGAGCGGTCTTCCTTCAAGAGGACAAAGAACGAGAAGTAATTTTAGAAAAAATCGAAATAAAGGAGTAGGAATTAAAAAGAAAACTAAAGAGGGATCTAAAGGAAAAAATTTTGAGCATATGAAAAAGTAAAATGAAAAGAAAACATAAAACATATTCAAGACCAAAAAGGCCTTTTGACAAAGCAAGAATAGATGAAGAAGCAATAATAAAAAAAGATTATGGATTAAAAAACAAAAAAGAGATTTGGAAAGCTGAGTCGCAAATTAAATCTATAAGAGAAAAGGCTAAAAGATTAATTGGTGCTGATCCAAAAGACCAACAAGCTTTATTTGATAGATTAAAAAAAATAGGATTAAACGTAAATTCTATTGCAGATGTTTTATCTTTGGATAAAAAAGATTACTTAAATAGAAGATTACAAACAATACTTGTAAAGAAAAAATTAACTACCACTTCTAAAAGTGCTAGACAATTAATTACACATAGAAAAGTTTTAATTGAGGGAAGGGCTGTTGATAGTCCTTCTTACATTATCCCTATTCGATTAGAAGATAAGATTACTTTAAAGGGAAAATCTAAAAAGAAAGGAATTAAGATTTCTAATGATTTTCCTCAAGAAGGCCAGGTTGAAAAATTAGAAAAGAATCAAAAAACAGAAGAAGTAACAGAAGGAGTTATAGAGTAAAATGACTGAAGAAGAAAAAGAAAGTAAAGCAAAAGCTAAGAAAGAGAAAAACATAGAAGCTGTCCTAAACATTTATGCTTCATTTAATAATACAATTGCCCATGTTACTGATATGTCCGGTAGAACTTTAGCGAAAGTTACTGGAGGAATGGTTACAAAACATGATAGACTTAAAGCAAACCCAACCATTGCTATGTTTATTGCAAAAAGAATTAGTGAGAATATGAAAGAAAAAGGAGTCAAATCATTATATGTGAGGATAAGATCAAAAACAAGAAATCCAGCTCCAGGGCCTGGTGCAAATGCAATAATCAAAAGTTTATCTAGAGAAGGTTTTAAGATTTTAAACATACTTGATACAACAAGAATTCCTAGAGGAGGACCAAAGAAAAAAGGAGGCAGAAGAGGAAGAAGAGTTTAAATACTCTCTTTATAATATTTTAAAATGAAGCTTATAGAAAAAAAAGACAATAAATTAACTTTTATTGTGGAAGCTGAGGAGACCTTATTAAATTCCATACGAAGATATACAAATCAAATCCCTGTTCTTGCTGTTGAAGAAATAGAAATATCAAAAAATGATTCCCCTTTGTATGATGAAACAATTGCTCATAGAATTGGCTTAATCCCGCTAAAAAATGAGGGGAAAGATGGAGGAAAGTTAAAACTTAATGTGAAAAAAGAAGGGATTGTTTACTCTGAAGAATTAAAAGGGAACATAAAAGTAATTTATGAAAGAATCCCTATTACTTTATTAGGTAAAGGACAAGAATTAGAATTAGTTGCTACAGTTAAAACAGGAAGGGGGAGCGAGCATTCAAAATTCTCTTCAGGTTTAATTTTTTATAGAAATGTTTTTGAGCTTAAAGTTGATAAAAACTGTCCAAAAGAAGTTATTGACAAATGTCCAAGAAATCTTTTAAAATTGAAAGATGGCAGAATAATTGTAGATGATACCTTTAAATGTGATTCGTGCGAGTCTTGCGTGGATTTCTGTAAGAAAAATGGTAAGGCCACTATAGAAGTTGTTCCTACAAAAGAATTATTAGTGACTATTGAATCTTTTGGTCAATTAAGTGTTGACGATATGTTTAAAAAATCAATAGAAGTATTAAAAAAAGATTTGGCAGAATTCTCAAAGAAGCTGTCAAAATAGATCTTTATTCATACTCTAAAAAATTCAAATTAGAGAAACCTAAATAATCAATAATTCTACTTTATGGTTTTAGAAGTGCTTTGAATAATTTCAAATTTTTCTGATTTAGAAGATACTGTATTTGAATTGTCATTTACTAAGTTTGCATTAATAAGATACACTCCAAGTGGAAGGTTTCCTGCAGGGACAGATGTACCATGATAAATCCTCGGTCCATTGGAGACTATTTGCTCTTTTTTATATATAAGTTTCCCTGTGTAATCTTCAAAAATTTTTAGCTCCAAATTCCCTTTAAAACCTTTTTCTGTCTGATAATCTATTGCAATATTAAAATCTTCGTCATTGTAAAATGTCCTTTTAATTTGATTAAATTCATTAAAACCAAGGAAACCGTCATTATTTAAATCCTGGTGCCACTTATATGAAAAGACAGTAGAGATTTCATTTATATATTTTCCTTTAAGGATAGATAAAAAAAACTTTTTTGATATCTTAACTCCATTTTCCCACATCTCTCTTTCTCTTTTACTGGATTCGGGATAAATAAACAGAATATCTGATTCAGGCACATCAAATTTCTTTGCAATGTCAGAAAGATATTCTCCTCCTTTTTGGACCCTATAAGATTGGCGAATATCTTCCTTAGGATTATGATTAAAACTGCTTTCTAAATCCCTTAAATTGTATGGAGATAAAGTTACGTTATCTATACTTGTACTTGGAATGCTGCTCGCCTGATTAATAAGTTCTGGAGCTATAGGATTAGAATGAATCACTCCATCAACAACTAAAAATATATTGCCGCTTGCATCTTTAACAAACTGAGCCTGCCTGCCGTCATTAGTATTAATTGTGATTTGGTCTTTCCCAGCAGTTGCATATTCTATTTCATGTTTTCGTTGCCCTTGCGTTCTAAGAAGGTCACTTATGATATCAAGAGCCACTCTTTCAGAAGGCTCCATCTTATTTGCAGTTTTTGGATTTGCTAAAAGAAAATCTATTACACCAGCACCAACCTCTTCAAATTTTTGACTAAAGGAGTTAAATGTGGTTGCAACTGAAAAAATTGGTATTGCTAAAAGACTTAATAATGTTCTTTTTTTCATGTTATTTTTAAAACCTTGATTTAAATTTAAAATATCTTTTAATTTTATAATTTTATCATTATTTAGTGATTTATAAATTTTATGGGTGCCGAGTTTTAAGAATTCTAAAGCTTTTTATATTATTCTGTTGTTTTGAAAAAATTTTCAATCTTATTTAGGTGCTTTGAATTAGAAGAACCTATTTTTTCCATCCAATTTCTTAATTGTTTTCTTCCTTGTAATCGAAGCATTTTTCCATCGTTGCAATAATTGACTTTGAAACCATTTTGTATTAAGGTGTCCCCTATTTGTTTAATTAAAACTGGTGAGTTCATATGCACTGAAATTCTTGGCTCCTTCCTACCATTTGGTCTTTTTGTTAAGCAAAAACACCCATCAGTGTCAAAAATACCTCTTATAACATTCTTTAAACTTTTAAAATCTAATTTATAGATTTTCTTATGTATTTGTAAATTTGTTTTCTTCCCTAGAGGAAATTTTAATTCATCTTTCATATAATTTACCAATAATTTATGACGAAATAAAAAGTAGATTGTATTTCCCTTAACATCATGATATATATATCCTCTTCTATTGAATAATTTTTTTACTTTGTCTTGGATCTTTAAAACATAAATTTTATCGAGAGATAAATGCCCGCAGATACCTATTTGCCATTTATTTGGACTATTTAAACTATTTATCCAGCCATCGCCAATTAAAGCCCCATAAAATTCAAGAAAATCAGCATCTTTGAAATCTATGTTAAATTTTTCTTTTTCTATCCTCTCTTTTGTTTGAGCAGCCCTTTTTCCACCGAAAGATTGCCTTCGTTTTATTTCATCCACTCCTTTTTCATTGATGGTTTTAAAATAAGAATTTTTTCCTCCTAGTGATTGTCCCCAATTGTTTTCTTTTTTTTCTATAATCTTAAGACCATTTATCCTGTTGTTTAATAAAAATTTACAAGGGATGAATCTTGATTGATTATAAAACCATGTATCAAGAGTCTTTGCAGGTATTTTTAATTTTATTGATAATTGTTTAATTGAATTACATTTATATTTCTTTTTAAGTTCCTGATAAACTTTCTTCTTTGAAGAAGTTGTTAAGAGGACTCTCATGATTAATTGAAGAATCTGATATATTTAAACATTTATACTTTAAGTTACTACGCAGGTATACTTCTTATGCGGAGTACAGGATTCGAACCTGCGCAGACACTAAGTCAACGCGTATCTCAAACAAAATATTCTGTTATTCTTTGAGCGCGCTCCGTTTGACCACTCCGGCAACTCCGCTTAAAAATATAATAAATCTTCCATATAAATAGTTTTATAAACCAAATATTACTCAAACTTTTACCTGCGAGTTAACGCGTAAGCGGGAGTTAATACTCTTTCTCATTGAATAAGAAAAATGAAGACTAAATCAAAAATAGAAAAGCAATTACAAAGAAAAACAAATTCAAAATTAGTTGAAACTATAATTGCTTGTAAAAAAAATAAAGCTTGGCTTAATGTTGCTGAAATTTTGTCTGGGCCTAGAAAAAATAGAACTGCTTTAAATTTAGAAGAATTAAATGAAAAAATAAAAAGTGAAAAGATTATATTAATTCCTGGAAAAATTTTATCCCAAGGAGAATTAGATAAAAAGATAAAGGTAGTTGCTTTAAATTTCTCAGAGAAAGCAAAAGAAAAACTTAAGAAATCAGGGGCTGAAACTTTAACTATCTTAGAAGAAGTTAAAAAAAATCCAGAAGCTAAAGGAGTTAAAATATTAAGACAATGAAAATAATTGATGGAAAAGGTGCTGTTTTGGGAAGGATGGCTAGCTATGCTGCTAAAGAAGCTTTGAAGGGAGAAGAAATCATTATCTTAAATTGTGATCAAGTGATAATTACTGGGAATAGAAAGAATATTGAAGAAAATTTTCACGAAAAGAGAAGTAGGGTTGGAAGTAGTCAAAAGGGTCCAAAACATTCAACATCAAGTGAAAGAATTGTTAAAAGAACCATAAGGGGTATGTTACCTGAACATAGATTTGGAAGAGGAAGAGAGGCTTTCAAAAAAATAAAATGTCATGTTGGAATTCCAAAAGAATTTCAAGAATCCAAAACAATTAAAGCAGGCAAAGGAAAGCAAAGAAAATTTATCACTGTAAAAGATATTTCAAATAAAAAATGAATAAAATAAATACTTCTGGAAAAAGAAAAACTGCTGTGGCGAGAGCTACTATTGTAGAAGGTTCTGGAAAAATAATTTTGAATAAAAAAGATCCTAAAAATTTGCAAATGTTTGATAAACTTAAAATAGAGGAACCTTTGAGAATTGCAGAAAAAATCTTGGGAAAATTAAATTTTGATGTTAACATTAATGTAAAAGGTGGAGGAGAAAAAGGGCAAATTGAAGCTGCTAGACTTGCTTTAGCAAAAGCTATTGTAAAATTTTGTAATAATGAAAACCTTATAAAAGCTTATTTAGAGTATGATAGAAACTTACTTGTGGCAGATGTTCGTAGAAAAGAAACCTATAAACCAGGAGATAGTAAAGCTAGAAAAAAACGACAGTCTAGCAAGAGATAAATGTTTGTGAAAATATACTTCACATAAAGAGGCAGAATTCTAAACGTTAAGGTTTTTTTAATACCTAACTTTTCTAATTTGTTTTGAACATCGACAAATTTTTCTTTATAATTATCTTAAATTTGGGGATGCTTCAAAATAAGATTTAATAATTTCTCTTTAATCCCAATCTTTCCATCTTATTTTGAACATGGTTAAATAAGGTTGAAGATATAATTGGTTCATGGTTCCCGTCGTGAATTTGGTTATTAAACTTTATTTTCCCGAGGTATGTAAAATTTGTTAAAACTTTTTTTAACCCATTAACAGAAAGATTATGTTTCTTTGAAAGTTGAGATAAATTAAGATTCTCATTTAGAAATTCTTCAAAGATTTCTCTCACTTCTTCTGAATTTTGTGCTGGAACTAATTTATTGTTTTCAAGCTCGTATCCAAAAGCAGGCCTTGACATTAAGCTTCCTTTTAAAGCTTTATCAACCATTCCTTGTTTTTGAATTTCTCCTCTTTTCTTTTCTTCTTCAAATTCGTGTCCACATTCTGGGCATTTCATTTTATAAACTATCTATAGGGGATTTTATTTTTTTTAATTCTTCTGTTGAGATGTGCGTGTAAATTTGCGTTGTACTAAGGTCTGCATGCCCTAAAAGTTCCTGTATCTTTCTAATGTCTATATTGTTTTCTAATAAGTGTGTTGCAAAACTATGTCTTAAAGTATGACAATGCGTATCTTTCTTTATGCCTGCTCTTTGTGCTGCACGTGAAACTATTTTTTGAAGATTTCTCGAAGACAACTTCCCTTTTGAACCTGTAAAAAGATATTCTTGCTTTTCAGAGTTTTGTTTTTCTGCTTGCCGTTTTAAATCCCTAAATAAAAAGTCAGGGATGTTAAAGATTCTATCTTTTTTTCCTTTTGCTTGACGGATATGCCCAATTCTTTCTTCAAAATCAAAGTTTTCTATTTTTAAATTAGTTAACTCAGAAACCCTCATTCCACAAGCGTACATTAAAGAAACCATTAGCTTGGATTTTTTTGTATCTAAAACCTCAAAAAGTTTTTTTATCTCTTCTTTTGTTAAAACAGTTGGAAATCTTTTTTCTCTTTTAGGTCTTTTAATATTAATTGTAGGATCTTTTTTTAAGATATTTGAATAAGCATATTTAAGAGCAGATAAAAATAAAATCACCGACGACGAAGAGTTTTTATCTAACTTTTCTGCTATGTATTTCTTAACATCATCTTCTGTTATTTCTTCTGGATTCTTTTTTGTAAAATCAAATAAGATTTGATTATATTTTATATAATTTCTTAAAGTATATTCTGAATTTTTTGAAATCTTTAGTTCAATTTCAAGCTTTTCTAGAAATTCTTTATGATTCATATTCCTAATTTATCTAATTCTTTAAACAATTGTTCATTATTTCTGTAGAGAATTGTGTTTTCTCCGATTTTTCTTGCTGGTTTAATATTCCACTCTTGATTATCAATAAAAAGAGCTTGCTTTGCTGAGATTTTTAATTTCTTTAAGATTAATTTATACATTTTTGGATTTGGCTTTCTCATTCCAACATCACATGAAACAATTACTTTGTCAAATTTCTTGTATAATTCTTTGGGCATTAAGGCTTCTTTAGAAAGATACCATTGATCTGATAAAACAGCTATCTTATATCCTTTCTTTTTTAATTCAAAAGCCTTTTTGAACAATTGCTTATTTTGTTTAAAATTTCTTTTATATGCTTTTATTACGATTTTTTCTAATTTTTTTATAGAGGTATTTACATTTCTTGAAATTATCTTTAATGTTTTTGCTCGGGAAACTTTTCCTTCTATAGACTTTGAATATATAGTATCTATCGCATCAAACCATTGATCTAATGGGATTTTTAGTTCTCTTGCAATCCCTTCATGAACTTCTGTATGATGTAATTCCCCATCATACTTACTCTTTTTTAATTTAACTCCAAGGACTAAAACACCCCCAACATCAAATATAATTGCTTTAATTTCTCCTCTTTTCATGAATATGGTTGTGCGAACCTGCTTAAATATCTTTTGCCTCGCTTTAAGATATAAAGACTTAAATACTCTTTTTTCGAATTTATTCTAGAAAATGATATCAGCAGATACAGGGTTGGGATACCATAATTCTCAATAGAATGACAAGGAGGTTCGAAGATGAGTAAAAAACTTTACATAGGAAATTTGCCTTTTAGTGTTACTTTAGATAGATTGAAAGAACTTTTTTCTCCGTATGGGCAAATTGAAGATGCCATTGTGATTGCAAACAAATTTACAGGAAGGTCAAGAGGATTTGGTTTTGTTACTTTTGCAAAGGATGGAGACGCTGAAAAAGCTCTTGCAGAGATGAATAACAAAAATGTAGAAGGTAGAGAACTAAAGGTGAAAGAAGCTAGACCCTTAGAAGAAAGACCAAAGGAAGAACCCAAAACAGAAGAAACAGCAGATGAAAAAAATTAAGGAAAAAGTTACAAAAGAGTAAGAGTTAAAATTTAATTTATTTTTTCTTTTTTATTAATTCTTTTTGATTAATTAACATAATTATAACTGCAGGTATAAGAAATAACCAATCGATTATTATAGCTAAAATAATGCAAATAAGAGCAATTATAGAAAGAACCATTACTTTCTTATTTTTCATATGCATTCTCCAGGAATCCAGTAAATAATATCTTTATTTTGGCAAGCAAAA
>Ga0265594_1002862_pt1 | contig 11870 bp, 10 predicted proteins | sample saktaG_11_FD_190147 | JGI IMG/M metagenome (GOLD analysis project Ga0265594, IMG submission 190147) | Saline water microbial communities from Sakinaw Lake, British Columbia, Canada - sak_2011_5_24_80m | ecosystem: Environmental > Aquatic > Non-marine Saline and Alkaline > Saline ... | reverse complement strand
ATGAGATTGCAACAATTAGCCAACTTGGAAAGAAAGAAAATTGAAGACGAATTAAAAGAAAAAAGAAATTTAATAAAAGAACTTGAAGCCTTACTTGCTAGCCCAAAAAAGATTTTAGAAGTTATTAAGAAAGAAATAAAAGAATTGCAAACTAAATTTTTTAGTGAAAGACGCACCCAAATTGTCGCTCATGGTGTTAAAGAATTTAAAATTGAAGATCTAGTACCGAATGAACCAACAATTATTATGTCCACTCGCGATGGCTATATCAAACGCATCCCACCCGATACTTTCAAAACCCAATCTCGCGGTGGCAAAGGTGTAATTGGTCTGGCTACCAAAGAAGAAGATGTCGTGGACAAAATGATTACAACCAATACTCATGATAATATCTTATTTTTTACTTCACGTGGCCGAGTCTTTCAATTGCGCGCCTACGATATTCCTATCGCTACTCGCACTTCCAAAGGTCAAGCTCTGGTAAACTTTTTACAACTAGCCCCCAATGAAAAAGTTTCCGCGATTTTATCTTTTGCCGACATCAACCAATTCAAATTTTTGGTAATGGTGACGAACAAAGGTACAGTGAAAAAAACTGCCCTAGAAGATTTTACCAACGTCAGACGATCAGGCCTTATTGCTCTTAAATTAAAATCAGAAGATATGTTGGAATGGGTACAACCTTCGACTGGCAAAGATGATATAATTTTAACCACAGCTGGTGGGCAGGCAATTAGATTTAAAGAAGCCAATATCAGAGCCATGGGACGAACTGCTTCTGGTGTGCGTGGTATGCGCCTACGTTCAAAGGACTCAATTATTGGTATGGATGTAATTCAATCAGAATTAGTAAAAAAAGGCGTACTAGAAATGTTGGTTATTTCAGAAAACGGTTTGGGTAAACGTACTAATATTAAAGAATACAAGGTCCAAGGTCGTGGCGGTAGTGGCATAAAAACTATGGCTGTGACAACCAAAACTGGCCGAATTATTAGTATGGACGTCATCAACAACAGCGAAGAAAGAGACCTTATGATAATTTCTGTAAAAGGTCAGGTAATCCGTACTCCGCTTAAATCTGTTTCTACTCTCGGTCGCGCTACCCAAGGTGTACGAATTATGAGATTTAAAGAAGAAGGTGATAAAGTGGCGAGTATTACTCTGTTGCAACCAAACTCTGAACTTGAATAATAAAACTCCTGAATATAATTAAAAAATCCCTTGAAAGAGGGATTTTTTTACCAAACACACCAGTAGAGACGTGCCATGGTGCGTCTCTACATCTGTAAAATCTTTTTTAAATCTGTAAAACCTGCCTACCCTGCCTACCGACAGGCAGGTGGCATGCAGGTCAATGCTTTATTTAAACAAATTTCCATGATTACCCATAACTACCAATTCCAAAACCAAAATATCTTCATAAATTCGATAGATCAATAACCAATCTGGTGCAATGTGGCATTCATAAGAATCTTTTAGATTTCCAATCAATTTATGATTTTTGTATTTATTTGATAATTTCTCTCCCTGAGATAATAAATTAATAACCTTTTCTAATTCAAAAATTATTTTCCTTCTCCCAGAATAGTGCAGTTTCTTAAGCTGACGTTTAAATTGATTGGAGTAATAAAGTTTATATATCATAAACTAATCACTCAAAATTTCATCAAACATTTCTTTTACCGAAGTATGAACCTTCCTTTTACCATCCATATAAAACTTTTGTGTTTTGGCAGATTCTGCCAAAATTCGCCGTTCTTCTTCTAAAGTAAAACCGTTTTCCGTTAAAACCGGAAAAGGAATACCTTGATAATTAAGCACTTGTTTAAAATATATTTTTACCCCAGTACTCATATCCATACCCAAAGATTTAAATATTTTGGCCACATCTTTTTTTATTTTACTATCAACCCGAAGTTGGACTGTATCATTCATATAAATTATATTAATATTTTAATAATTTTATTATATTACAATGTCAGTACATTGTCAATACATATTATCCACAGTCAAAAAATCAGCTAATTAAAGCTGATTTTTTTGTTTTTATAAAACGCTGTAGAAATGTTATCTCCCCCCTAAAAAGGGGGGATAAAGGGGGGTGTTCGCGCGTACTTGCGCTATATTGGCCAACACCCCCTCTGACTCCCCCTTATTAGGGGGAGGACGTTAACAACTAATATTATTAATAAAATCATTAATTTTTTGTATTGTAGTTTCTATTTTATTTTTTATCTCATCATCAGAAAATCGCAACACTGTGAGACCCAAACTTTCAAAATATTCAACACGTTTTTGATCATAATATTCTTTTCCTTCATGGCTGACACCATCTGCCTCTATTATTAACATAATTTCTGGGCAATAAAAATCGACAATGAAATTGCCGATTGGTTTTTGACGAATAAATTTATAACCTTGTATTTTTCTATTTCGCAGATAACACCAAAGTAATTTCTCTGCATAAGTCCTTTCTTTTCTTCTCAATTTACTAGCACGACATTTCAATTTTGGATTATAGTATATTTTCATATTACGAACCAGACCGACGAACACCCCCTCTGACTCCCCCTTATTAGGGGGAGAACTAATAACACTCATTAACTTTTCCCCACCCATTTCAACGCCTCTCTAAGCAACTGCTCACCTGTCTTGCCTTCTGCCTCCAAATCCTTCACAACTGATCTAGCCTCTTCTTTGGAATAACCCAAAGCCACCAAACCATCAATCGCATCACCCATTACTCCACCGGTGTGGCTGTCGGCTTTCGGCTGTCGGCTTTCGCCGATTTTATTTTTAAGTTCAACCACAATTCTCTCAGCTGTTCGTTTTCCAATTCCACTTACTTTGGTCAAATAATCCACATCACCCCGAGAAATCGCATTTTGAATATCATCCATACTACCCAATTCCAAAATATTTAAAGCACTCTTGGGTCCAACACCACTAACCGTAATAAGAAGCTCAAAAAAATATTTTTCTTCTAAAGTTTCGAAACCAAATAAATCCATGGCATTATCAGACACACGCAAATAAGTGTGTATGCCGATCTCATGACCAACTTGCAGATCTACCAACTTACTAACCTGCATATTTACTTCATACCCAACCCAGCCAGCTGTCAAAACAGTTAGACTATTTTCTTTTTTATTTATAATTTTTCCTTGAATAAATGAAATCATACGAATTTACTAAAAAATATATTAACACAGCGCTGGTAAGAGTATAGAATAATTTTTAAGAAAAGGCAAGAATTTAAAAACGACCCACGACACACATAACACTATCCAAACGACAATCACTGATGTGTCGTGTTACGTGGTTCGTATGTCGTGCAAAAATTGATTAAAAAAACCGCCCTTTCAAGCGATTTTGTTATCTGTTATCTGTTATTTGCTAACTGCTATCTGATTATTAGCCCAGCTGTTCAACTACTTCTGCTACAAAATCATTACATTTCTTTTCCAATCCTTCGCCCATTTCATAACGAACAAAACGACGAATTGTTATTTTTTCACCAATCTCACCTGATGCCTGAACTAATACTTGTTCAATCGTTTTTTCTTCATCCTTTATAAAAGGCTGTTCTAACAAACAAACTTCGCCATAATATTTGCTAACTTTACCTTCAATAATTTTTTCAATAATCTCGGCTGGCTTATTTTCATTTTGCATTTGGCCACGATAAATTTCTTTTTCTTTTTCCAATTCTTTTGGATCAACTTCTTCACGATTCAAATATTTTGGAGCGGTAGCAGCAATATGCATGCTAATTTCATTTACCAAATCTTTAAATTTATCAGTCTTGGCAACAAAATCAGTTTCGCAATTTACTTCAACTAAAACACCAATTTTACCAGCACCGTGAATATAACTAGCCACCAAACCTTCGGCAGCTATTTTGTCAGCTCGTTTGGCTGCTTTGGCAACGCCTCTTTTTCTAAGTTCTTCAATTGCTTTGTCAGTGTCGCCTCCAGCATCTTCCAAAGCTTTTTTGCAATCCATCATACCTGCTCCTGTTTTTGCCCGAAGCGCGGCAATGTCACTAGCGGTAATGCTCATAATTTTATTTTTAAAAAATAATTTATAATGAAAGAAAAAAACTAAGCCTCTTTCTGTCCAATAGTTTTTTCTTGTCTGTCCACACCTTCTTTAATTGCTCCAGCTACTAAATTTACCATCATCTTGATAGAATTAATTGCATCATCGTTGGCTGGAATAAACAAATCAGCTTTATCTGGATTGGCATTGGTATCAGAAATTCCAATTATTGGAACTCTCATTTTGGTAGCTTCTACAACTGCAGTTTTTTCACGTTGCAAAGAAGGAATAAACAAAACATCTGGTAATTTTTTCAAAGTGGTCAAACCTGACAAACTGCCGTCCATTTTTTCAATCTGTTTGGCAAAATCAACTTGTTCTTTTTTGGTATATCTTTCAAGTTCACCACTGGCCTGTTGTTCTTTCAAAGTATTATATCTGGCAATCAATTTTTTAATTTCTGAAAAATTGGTAATAAGACCACCAATCCAACGATCTACCAAATATGGCATGCCACAATCAATCGCTGCTTGTTTAACAATTTCTTTAGCCTGTGGCTTGGTAGAAACAAATAAAATTGTTTTACCTTCTTGCGCCATTTTTTGAATTTGCACCAAAGATTCTTCTACTTTTAATTTGGTTTTTTCCAAATCAATAATGTGGACGCCATTACGTTGAGTAAAAATAAACTCGTCCATTTTTGGATGTCGTCTAGTGGTCTGGTGACCAAAATGAACACCGGCCTGCAACATCTCCAATATACTAGGAATTTTCATAGTTTTTTCCTTATACCTCTTTATCACGACCCTTTGGGATGGCCATAGGGAGGAAAAAATGTGATAAATGAGGGATTAATTAGTACTTCTACTAAATGTAAGAAGTGACAATATAATACAACATATTAATTTTGTTGTCAAGTCACGCTCTCTCTTATAATAAATACCACATCACTAGGACAAAAAACGATTTTGTAGTATAATAACAATAATCAAATAATCTAATTATCTAATCACCTACTCTATGCCAAAAACAGACAAAACCAAAATTGGCTTTGCTAAAATGCGATCCAGTTTTTTCTTTGGTCTAATAATTATTTTGGGGATTTCTATTCTCTATATTTTTAGACCTTTTATTTATCCAATATTTTGGGCAGCGATTATTGCGATGTTATTTTATCCGCTGTACAACTGGCTAAATAATAATTTAAAAGCACCTAATTTATCCAGTTTTTTAACACTGATCGTAGTGATTGTAGTAATTTTTTTACCTTTAATTGTCATTTCTACTTTGGCAGTAAACGAATCAATCAGTTTGTATAAGTCTGTTTCAAATTGGAATTTGACCGAACAAATACAAGGCACAGCCGACTGGCTAAATACCACTGCCCTCTCACCAATAATTAAACAAGCTGAAACCCAATGGACAGCTTATGCTACCGATGTTGCCAGAACATTTAGTGTCTTTTTGTTTAATAACATAAAAAATATCACCCAAAATTCTCTCCGCTTTATCTTGATGTTATTTTTGATGTTCTATTCTCTGTTTTTCTTTTTAAAAGATGGAAATAAAATTTTAAAAAGATTGATGTTGCTTTCTCCACTTGGTAATAATTATGAATTGATGTTGTATAATAAATTTCGCTCAGCTGCCAGAGCCACTCTTAAAGGTACTTTTATAGTCGGGGCCATTCAAGGAACTCTGGGGGGGATAATATTTTGGGTTGCCGGTGTTGAGGGAGCTTTTATCTGGGCTATCTTTATGACTTTATTATCCTTAATACCAGCTGTTGGCTGTTCAATAATTTGGTTTCCCACTGGCCTAATTATGCTAATAACCGGCCACATTTGGCAAGGTCTGACAATCCTTTTATTTGGCCTCTTTGTTATTAGTACAATTGATAATTTTATCCGCCCCAAATTAGTTGGCAAAGACATTCAACTCCATCCTTTATTGGTTCTCCTATCTACACTTGGTGGAATTGCAATATTTGGCATTTCTGGTTTTGTAATTGGACCAATCATTGCTGCTTTGTTTGTGGCAAGTATTTCTATTTATGAGCATCATTACCGCAACGAACTTATTAACAACTGATAAACAAAATACAAAATAAAATAGTACGTACTTTAGTACGTACTATTTTTATTCCTTATTCCTTTTTCCTTACTCCTTTATTTCCCTTATCATCTTCTCCACAGACTCCTCCGCTTTTACCCTCAAATCTTCTTCACTCATATTAATTCCCACACCTTTTTTTAATTCAGCCATTTCTTCGCGAACCAAATCACCTCGCATTTTTTCTAATTCGTCGCCATAACTTTTAATTTTATTTTTCAAATCTTCCACTTTTTTCTTGTCTTGAATTATAGAGGAGGGATCATCGCTATCTTCAACCAATTGTAGCTGTGCCCGCAACTGACGAATTGCTTGGGTCACTTGTTGCATATGTATTACAATATTTTGCATCTGTTTTTTACTAGACTTTACTTCTTTAACCAAATAATCAGCTTTTTCCATGGCTGTCGCTCTTTTTAATTCCTCACTAATTTCGCCTTCTTTGGATTCACGAGATTCGTAATTTTTCTCTCGCTCTCTAGAAGAAATTTCACTAACATTTTCTAATATCATATTTTTTAAAAAATTTTAATCTTTTGGGTGCAAAAGGTCTGATTTTATTGTACTATAATCTTGATAAATTGCAAGTTAAACAAAAAACAATCAGTTTTAAAACTAATTATTTTTTATCTACCTGTAGGTAATAAAAATGAGTGCTCGGGGCGGGACTCGAACCCGCACGGATTATACATCCAAAGGATTTTAAGTCCTTCGTGGCTACCATTACACCACCCGAGCTTAAAACAATAATACGGAAAAATTATACCAGAAACGCAAAAATAAATCAAGTGTATGTTATATTGCTGTATAGTTAATGATACATATTTAGAAATTTCTATCTATAAACAAAGTTATATTTTCTACCATGTGTAGCACAACAATATAACAATATAGCAATACAAAATTACTTTTTCCAACCTTTTTCTTCAACACCCTTTTGTTTATTCAACCACCTCCCCAAAACAAATAACAAATCACTCAAACGATTTAAATATTGTTTTATATTTGGCAGAACAACCAGACCCCCTCCGCACTTCGTGTCGGCTCCCCCTGATAGGGGGAGAGATACCAGTACGTATTTCTTTTCTAATCCAATAACTTTTCGCTCAGCTCGACGACATACTGCTCGTGCTCGATAACTTAAAGCTGATGCATTGCATCCACCCGGCAAAATAAAATTTGTAAGTTCTGGCAAATCATTATTCATTTCATCAATCCAATTTTCCAAATACTCAACATCTTTATTTTCAAGTTTTGGCAAACCCGGCACCAAAGCAGACTTTTCATTTTTTGATTCCAAATCATCAACCACGTCAGCCTTTTGCAGATCTTGTATATTTGATAATTTTGTTTTAGTGCTGGATAAATTATCTAGATCAGTTTGTAATCCTGCCAAATTAGATCCGACCACAAATAATTTATGTTGAACTTGTACCAACTTTTTTCCAACTTCATTGTCTAATTCTGAAATCAACAATCCTAAATCGGCATTCAACTCGTCCACTTCGCCAATTGCATCCATTTCCAAACAAGACTTGGAAACTCGTTTCCCGCCAAGCATTGAAGTCTCTCCTTTATCTCCGGTTTTGGTGTAAATCTTGTTCATAGAACACTGACTGCACAAATTATTAATGGATTACACTGATATTATTAAATCATATTTGGTAAGATGAATCAAATTACTTTTCATAATTAAAAGACACAGAACAAAAACCACTCATATTGCTGTGAGTGATTCTAATAATTATAAACTTCCTCCAGCAAAATTATATATTTTGTATATTATTCCATATATTTTGTCTCTTGTCCTAAGAACACCCCAAACTATCTCCACAATTCAAACACTTATAACACGTACCATTGCGAACTGTAATATGACCGCAGGTTGGGCAAGCGGGTGCGTCACCCATCATTTCTTTTAGTGCAGTGCTACTGGCATCTAACATTACTTCCTTTTTTTCTAATGTCGGCAAAGTAGCTTGATTTTCTTCCTCTTCGGCTGTCATTTCCAAATCCGCCACTTCTGGTTTCTTTTCTAACTTCATTACCTCTTGAGGAGCTTGGCTTTCAGCTAGTTTGGCTAGATTTTCAAATTTATTTTTTTGAATTCCTTTTGGTAAAACCTGTACATAATCCGTTCTGCCTAAATATTCCATACCCAAAACTTTAAAAACAAAATCAATTACTGAAGTACAACTCTTTATATTTGGATGATCAGTAAATCCGCTTGGTTCAAATCTAGTAAATAAAAAATTTTCCAAATATTTTTCCAAAGGCGTGCCATATTGTAAACCCATTGAAACAGAAATAGCAAACATATTTAACATACTTCTAAAACCAGCTCCTTCTTTGTACATATCAATAAATATTTCTGCCAAACGACCATCAGGATATTCACCAGTCCTAAGCCAAATCTGTTGATTGCCAATTTTGGCAGACACAGTAATACCACCACGCTTGGCCGGAACTCGTCTTTTTTCACCATGCAAATAGACGCGTCTTTCTGCTATTTCTCCATCTCGACTATATGATTCCATTGGAGTTTTTATACCGACATGCTGACTCAAAATCTCACTGGCTTGTCTAATAGCATCTTCAGGATCATCAGTATCAACCATTTTTGCTACTTGAATTACTTCTTCTTTTTTTACAACAACTTCTTTTATAATTTCCACTTCATCTTCATCTTTTTCTTCTTTGTCACCTTTATTTTTTGAAGAAGTTGAAAGTGGTTGACTCAATTTACACCCATCACGATAAAGAGCCACTGCCTTTAGTGCTGATTTCCAAGATTGTTCGTAGGCATATTTTACATCTTCAAGTGTAGCTTCATTTGGCATGTTTATTGTCTTAGAAATTGCACCAGACAAAAATGGTTGCACCGCTGCCATCATCCTAACATGACCCATAAAATGAATAAAACGAACACCTTTTTTACCATTTTTGTTAGCAGTATCAAACACTGGATAATCTTCTAATTTCAAATGTGGTGCACCTTCAATTGTCATTGCTCCGCAAACATATTGATTGGCTTCTTCAATTTGCTCCTCATTATAACCCAGAGCTTTTAACATATGAAAATCGTGAACATTATATTCTTCGGGTTTAAAACCGACATGCTTTAAACAATCCTCGCCCAATGTCCAAACATTAAACGCAAATTTTATTTCAAACGCACCTTTCAAAGCCCTGTTCAAATTAACAATATCATCGTCATTAAAACCTTTGGCTTTCAAACTTGCCGAATTAACATGTGGTGCATTGGTAATGTCGGCTGTACCTTTGGCATAATCCAAAATATCTTTCATTTCTTCTTCGTTGTAGCCTAAATTTTCCAAAGCCTTTGGTATCGCTTCGTTAGCAATTCTAAAATATCCGCCACCAGCTAATTTTTTAAACTTGACCAAAGCAAAATCCGGTTCTACGCCAGTCGTGGCACAATCCATAAGCAAACCAATCGTACCAGTTGGAGCTAATAAAGTTGTTTGGGCATTACGAAAACCATATTTTTCTCCCATAGCGAGCACATCATTCCAAGATTCACGAGCTGCAGCCAATAAATAGGCTGGTGCATATTCAGGATCAATACCTTTGGGTGCAACTGTTAATTTTTCATATTCATTGGCCTCGGCATTAAAAACCGCTCGACGATGATTACGTATTACTCGCAACATGTCTTCACGATTATATTCAAATTTTGGAAATGGTCCCAACAACCTGGCCATCTCAGCGCTGGTTTTGTATGACTCAGCCGTCATGATAGCCGTCACCGAACTAGCAAAAGCATAAGCATCATTTGATTCATAAGGAATACCATTCATCATCAAAACCGAACCTAGATTGGCATAACCAAGTCCTAAAGTTCTAAAATCATAACTACCTTGCGCAATTTTTTCACTCGGAAATTGTGCCATCAAAATACTGATTTCTAAAACCACAGTCACTAATCTAGTAGCATGTTTAAATTGCTCTATTTCAAAATTACGATTTTTAATATCAAAAAACTTTAGCAAATTAAAAGATGCTAAATTACAAGCTGTATCATCCAAAAACATATACTCACTGCAAGGATTAGACGCATTGATACGACCTGACTGTGGACAAGTATGCCAATCATTAATTGTACCATCAAATTGCACACCTGGATCAGCACAGGCCCAAGCTGCATAAGCCACTCTATCCCACAATTCTTTAGCTTTCATGGTCTTACAAATACTACCATCAGTTCGCCAAGTTAAATTCCAAGACCCATCATTTTTGACCGCTTCCATAAATTTGTGCGGAACCCGAACTGAATTGTTGGAATTTTGTCCGGACACAGTTTGATAAGCTTCGCCTTCATAGTCAGCACCATAACCAGCTGCAATTAAAGCGGCCACTTTTCTTTCTTCCTTTACCTTCCATTCCACAAAAACTTCAATGTCAGGATGATCCATATCTAGCACTACCATCTTAGCAGCTCGCCTAGTGGTACCGCCAGATTTAATTGCCCCTGCGGCTCTGTCACCAATTTTAAGCCAACTCATAAGACCAGACGATTGTCCGCCACCAGACAAAGCTTCGCCAGCTCCACGCAAACCAGAAAAATTAGTACCAGTACCTGAACCATATTTAAATAAACGCGCTTCCTTTACCCACAAATCCATAATTCCACCTTCATTTACCAAATCATCTCTGACTGACTGAATAAAACATGCATGGGGCTGAGGGTGAGTGTAGGCATCTTTGGCCTTTGTCATTACACCAGTATCAGGATCCACATAATAATGCCCCTGAGCACTGCTGTTAATTCCATAAGCCCAATTAAGACCAGTGTTAAACCACTGTGGAGAATTTGGAGCCACCATTTGTTTGAGATGCATAATAACCAACTCATCATAAAAAATTTGCGCATCTTCCTCGCTGGCAAAATAACCATACTTTTCTCCCCAATAACGCCAAGTACCAACCAAACGATGAACAGTTTGTTTAACACTGGTTTCAGGCCCAAGCACGGGCGACCCATCAGTGTTTAACTTTTGACTACCATCGGCATTATATTGAGGCACGCCAGTTTTACGAAAATATTTTTGGGCAATAATATCTGTAGCCACTTGAGACCATTCCTTAGGAATTTCAATATCTTTCATTTCAAAAACCACCGTGCCATCTGGCTCTCTAATAACTGACAAACGTTTTTCATATTCAACCGCATCAAATGGATTTTGGCCTTCTTGACTAAATATCCGTTTAAACTTTAAACCAGTTTCGGGATGATAATTAAATTGTGCGTCGATCTCTTGTCCAAAATGAACTTCTCGGATCAATTTTGAGTCAGTCGGTCCCATAAATTTGGTAATTAGTTTATTGATTTATTATTAAATTATGACACGGATTCGCGGATTACACGCAGATGACGCGGATATTTATGCTGATGTGATTGAACTAATATCCGCGTTATCTGCGACATCCGCATAAATATCCGCGTCATCTGTATCATAATTTAAATTGGAATATAATTTTATCAATTAAGGAACCCAAACACAAGTGTATAACAAGGGGACAAAAAAGTGCCTTAAATAGTTGTTAATCGGCGCCTTCTATCAATTCTAGCATTTACTACATCTAGTAGATAAATCACATCCCTTGCCACAACATCTTGTATTTTAACTGGCAACAAGTATTATACCACATCTAAAAATATCCTGCCAAATAGCCACCAAACAGCCGTATTTTTT
>Ga0265594_1002861_pt1 | contig 11879 bp, 10 predicted proteins | sample saktaG_11_FD_190147 | JGI IMG/M metagenome (GOLD analysis project Ga0265594, IMG submission 190147) | Saline water microbial communities from Sakinaw Lake, British Columbia, Canada - sak_2011_5_24_80m | ecosystem: Environmental > Aquatic > Non-marine Saline and Alkaline > Saline ... | reverse complement strand
ACACCGGCCGTCAACAAGGTGCGCAGTACGGCAGTGGAACTGCTCATCGCTGACCACCCCAGTGATTGCCTCACCTGCCCCAAGAATCAGCAGTGTGAGTTGCAGAAGGTGGCTGCCTACCTCGGCATTACCCAGCAGCGTTTTCGTAAGACAACGAGGTTGCTGCCGGTTGATACCAGTAACCCCTTCTTTGACCACGACCCCAATTATTGTGTTCTTTGCGGTAAGTGTGTGCGTGTCTGTGATGAGGTGGTGGGGGTGGGCGCTTGGGCTTTAACCTTCCGTGGTTATGCCAGCCAGGTCTCTACCTTTGGTGATAGGCCGATACTGGAATCGAATTGTGTCTCCTGCGGGGAATGCGTTGCCCATTGTCCGGTTGGTGCCCTGACACCTAAAGATGTCCTGCAACCGACGCGAGAGGTAGAGACTACCTGTGTTTATTGCGGCGTTGGCTGCGGTATTTATCTGGGTATCCGTAACGGGCAGGTGATAAGCGTTCGCGGTCGCCGGGAGAATACGGTTAATAAGGGCTATCTCTGTGTCAAGGGACGCTTTGGTATTAACGAATTCGTTCACCATCCTGAGCGCCTGACTACCCCCCTGATAAGACGGGATGGGGAACTTACCGAAGCAACCTGGGATGAGGCGCTGGGGCTGGTTGCCAGGAAGCTGGCTGATTACGGAAATGACGAGGTAGCCGTAATCTCTTCGGCCAAGTGTACTAACGAAGATAACTATGTGGCGCAGAAATTTGCCCGGGCAGTGTTGGGCACCAATAATGTTGACCACTGTGCCCGCCTGTGTCATGCCCCCAGCGTAGCCGGTCTGGTTCAGTGCTTCGGCAGCGGGGCCATGACTAACTCAATAAACGAAATTAGTGACGCCGGTTGTATCCTGGCTATTGGCACCAACACCACCGAGGCTCACCCGATAATCGGGCAGGAAGTAAAGAAGGCAGCGCGTAAGGGGGCCAAGCTTATTGTGGCTAATCCCCGTGAGATTGACCTGGTTCGCTTTGCTGACCTGTGGCTGCAGCATAGACCCGGCAGCGATGTGGCCCTGCTTATGGGGATGATGCGGGTTATAGTGGACGAGGGATTACTCGACTCAGCCTTCATAGAGGAGCGTTGTGAGAATTTTGATACCTTCCGGGAGTCTCTTAAAAAATTTGGCCCGGATTTTGTCGAGCGGATAACCGGCGTACCCGCAGATAAGATAGCTGATGCCGCCCGGATGTACGCCACCAATAAGCCATCCAGCCTGCTCTACGCTATGGGTATTACTCAGCACTCCCACGGCACCGATAACGTAATGGCTACCGCTAACCTGGCGATGCTCACCGGGAACATTGGTAGGCCGTCTACCGGAGTCAATCCGCTGCGAGGCCAGAACAATGTGCAGGGTGCCTGTGACCTTGGCGCTTTACCTGATGTCTATCCCGGCTATCAGGCAGTAGCTGACCCGGCTATCAGGCAGAAATTTGAGGCTGCCTGGGGCTGTTCGCTGCCTTCCTCTCCGGGGCTGCCCATGACCGAGATTATCCCGGCGGCGTATGAAGGGAAGATAAAGGCGGTTTACCTCATTGGCGAGAATCCTGCTTTGAGTGAGCCTGACGCCGGGCATGCCCTTGAGGCGCTTAAAAAGCTGGAGTTTCTGGTGGTTCAGGATATCTTTCTTACCGAAACAGCACGACTGGCTGATGTTGTGCTACCGGGAGCTACCTTTGCTGAAAAGGATGGCACCTTCACCAATACCGAAAGGAGAGTACAACGGGTGAGGAAGGCGATAGAGCCTATAGGTAACTCTAGGCCTGACTGGTGGATTACCTGTCAGATTGCCCGGATGATGGGTACTAAGGGCTTTGATTTTGCTCATCCTTCTCAGATTATGGAGGAGGTTGCTAAACTTACCCCTAGCTATGGGGGTATCTCCTACAACCGTCTGGATAATGGCGGCTTGCAGTGGCCCTGCCCCACTCGGGACCACCCGGGAACCCCTATCCTTCATACCAAGCAGTTTGCCTGTGGCAAGGGCAGGTTTATACCCCTGGACTACAAGCCACCCATGGAGCTTACCGATGATGACTATCCGCTGGTGCTGACCACGGGGCGGAGCCTGTACCACTTCCATACCGGCACCATGACCCGGAGGGTAGGGGGGCTCAATGTCCTGAAGGGGGAGGGGACAGTCGAGATAAACCCCGAGGATGCCTCGGCTTTGGGTATTGCTGGTGGGGAGATGGTGAAGGTTGCTTCCCGAAGGGGACAGATAGAGGCCAAAGCCGAGGTAACTGAGGTTTCGCCGAGGGGGGTAGTCTTCATGACCTTTCACTTTGCCGAAAGCGCCGCCAACCTGCTTACCAGTCCGGCCCTTGACCCCGTATCTAAAATACCTGAATATAAGGTCTGTGCGGTGAAAGTTGAGAAGAAGGGGAATGGCTGTTGAGCAATGCACCATATTGGTATAGATATAATAGAAATAGTTCGTGTTAAAGAGGCGATAGCCCGCTGGGGAGAAGGTTTCCTGAACCGGGTATATACTAAGTCGGAGCTAGAACTGTACCGCCGCAAGCCTTTGTCCCTGGCAGCCCGTTTTGCTGGCAAGGAGGCGGTAATAAAAGCGCTGGGGGCACAAGCTAAGGGCATCAACTGGAAAGAGATTGAGATATTATCTGACCCTAGTGGCCAGCCTTTAGTTCATCTCTATGGTAAGGCGCAAAATCAGGCCAGTGACTCAGGATTGGGTAGCCTGGCGATTAGTCTCTCGCATTCCAGGGAGTATGCTATCGCCTGCGTAGTCAGTGAAGCAATTGTTGATGATTGAGGATTATTGCTAGTCAGCCTCCTGCTGTCTGTCCTACCTCTCAAATGTCTGCTGGTACAATGTTACTGCATCTAGCCGTTGCGGGACAGGCTCGAATCCCACTCCCGGAGTATCACCCAGGACCACACAGCATTTCTCGTTCTGCTCAATTTGGGGTTCGGTGATATCCTGTTTATAGAATCGGCTGGAGGGGAACACATCGGCCGGGTAGGTAAAGCCCGGTAGTGTTGCCAGTGCTGCACAAATTCCGGCACCCACGCCGCTTTCCAGCATGCCCCCCACCCACGCCTCAACCCCGGCATTATAGGCCATGTCGTGAATCTGCACCGCGTTATGGAGTCCACCAACGCGTCCTGGCTTAACATTTACGACCCGGCAGGCACCAATCTTTAAGGCCAGCAGGAAGTCTCTGGGACCCTTGATGGACTCATCCAGGCAGATCGGTGTCTCAATCTGTTTTTGCAGTTCAGCGTGCTCAATCAGGTCGGTATGATAGAGGGGTTGTTCAATCATCGCTAGGTTGAACCGGTCAAATGCCCGGAGTATCTCGAGGTCATCCTTCAGGTCGTATCCTGAATTGCAATCGACGTGGAGTACCAGGTCGGGAAATGTACTCCGCACTGCCTCCAACACCTTGATATCCCAGCCGTGGCGAACCTTTAGTTTGACCCTTGGGTATTCAGTATCCACTGCCTTTTGTATCAGGGCAAGCAGGTCATCAATCGTATCCTGCACCCCGAAATCTGCGCCGCACTGGATAACTGGGTTTCTACCCCCTAGAACTCGCCACAGAGGCTGTCCGGTCAACTTACTGTGCAGTGCCCACCAGGCGGTTTCTACAGACGCCTTTGCAAAAAAGTTTCCCTTAAAAATCGCCAGTCGGCTCAGTAGCTCCGTAGCCGAGTCTAATTTCTGCCCTACAATCCGGGGCAGAAAAAACTCACGGTCTGCTTCATACACAGAGCGGGCCCACTCTGGAGAATATGTAGGTGAATGAAAGGGTGTTGCCTCTCCCCATCCTTCTACCCCCTGGCATGATAACCGAACCATGACCGAATGGATTGTCAAGTCTTCACCGTAGGCAGTGCGCCAGGGACGGGTAAGTGGCAGCACTAAGTAGCGGATTTCGGCAGATTCAATTTCCAAGATGTCACCTCCCGGAATTCTTCTCTACTCGGATACCTTCGTATCGACAGGTTTACAGTTTCAGGCCACCAAGAGCTGAATTGCAGGGCCGGGCATGAATATAGCGTTGCGCCTATTGCTCCAGCAGACGCTTCGTCTCCTTCCATTCTTGCTGACGATGCTGGTTTCGCAGCTCTATCACAGTATCAGCATCTGCGCCAGACATGCCACAGATTGCCCGAATAATGTCGTCGCACATCGGAGGGCAGCCCTTGATATGTGTGCCGCCGAGACTAGCCAGCTTTGCGGGGCATTTACCGAGGAGAAGCGTCCTGTCAGTAAATTTGACATCACCAGCCTCAGGGTTGCCCATGACGATTGTTAACTCATTTAAGGCATTGCCATCGCTGTGGGCTTTGATTGCCGTCAGCGCGCCCAGAAGCTCGCCGTAACAGCCGGTACAGGCTGACATTCCCTCGAATAGAGATAACTCAGGGAACCGCTTATTAAAGCTCTCGAGGCTGGAAGTGAAGCTCTGTCTATTTTCCTCAAGGGATTCACCGACCACCTCTACCTGACTCAGGTCGGCTTTCACCCCCTGTCGCTCCGCAAAATATTGAAGATGCATGACCCGGGCAGGGTCAAAGCCCATCAGCCATGAACCAACGGTATCCACCGCTACCCGGTCTGCCCCGGCTAGTATCAGCCCGAGTTCAATCCGGTCCCGAGGATACTCCCCCAGCCCCTGCATCCCTGTCAGGGCATCAACAACCACAAAGCCCACTTTCAGCACTGAATTCAGGTCGGCTATTCCCTTATCCAGGCCGAGTCTATGCGTCTTTCGCTTTTCAGCCCCGGGCATAACGCCCTTCATGTTCTTCAAGCTCAGGGTAACTAAACATCTGGGATGGGCCTTAAGTACCGGTATGTCGATGATAACATCGCTCTCCAATGCTGTCTTAGCAATCCTCACCTTGTCCATGACGTAGGCGTTCTTCACGGTTACTGTTTCAGGTTTATCGGCGTTAAGGTTGCGCAGTTCCACACCAAGTTTGTGAGCAACAGCAGCAGTTCCAGAGACGCGGAAGGCTTCTTCAGTACTGTGGCTACCACCCCAATCATATCCAGCAGCGGAGCCTTCTCCAATAACCACAGACTTGGGCCCCAATCCCTGTACTATTTTGGTTACTGCCTCGGTAACACGGCAATCGGTGATATGACCTATGCCGGATGGCTCGGGGTGGCAAAGGTTTGGCTTGATTAAAACCCTGCTACCTGGAGTTACTATCTTTTCCAAGCCACCGGCTAGGTCTATGGCCTTGCGAATAGCAGTTTCAATACCGGATTTGTCTACCTTAACAATTGAGACCTTATTCTTCATAACTATCTCTCCTCCTTCTCTAAACTCAGGCTTAGCGGCAACGAAAAAACAATATGAATCCTTTCACCAAGTTTCAATATTGTTTATTCTATCACAACCGACAATAAAGCTGAAGGTCTCCGGTGTAGTCATCGTGATACGAAGGTGTTTTATCTTTGACTGGTGCTTTTGCCTATTCCTAGATGGTTACTATATTGTAAGTATTGGGCGATAGGTGAATTAGAATCACGTATCTACTCTTGCCGTTTGATACTTGCCGTGACTGGTCATTAAAAATTCTGAGCTATGAGCGCACGGCACATGGGGTGAGTGGAGGGATTTGAACCCTCGATCTCCAGGGCCACAACCTGGCGCCTTAGACCACTGGGCTACACTCACCATAAGAGAACCAAAAACCCACAAGGGCTTCGCCCCTTCAGGTTCCCTGTGACACACGACCTCAGTAAGTATTATTGACTTCAACTTGTGGCATAGATATTATAGCTAAAACCCTTTTCTCTTTCAATGAGTTGATTTTGGGATGATTTTTATCTATAATATACTTAATAGTGAAAAGGAAAGTCACTCTTGTCTTATTATTATCCACGTGCATATTTCTGGGATACCTGTCTTTTCTAACGTGGTCTGTAGGCTTCCTGCTGGTCAGATACCTGGGCAATAAAACAGTTGGTGAGCCGTGTCGTCTGCTGCAGTCGCGTATTATTCCCTTGGGAAAATATAGGATTCACTTACACCACTGGCTCTGGTCTTCCGGGTTAATAATAGCCTTCGCCGTGTTCAGGGGTGCCTATATTTTACCCTCAGATTTATTCTACGGATTTTTCGGTGCTATAGTTTTCCATGGTATCTATTACTATAACGATTGGTACAAAATTCTAATTCCCAGGAAGGTTCAGAGTCTTATTGTTGCCAAGAGCCTGGCGATGGGGAAGGTTACCTTTGCCACTTGCCTGCTGGAAATGAAACGGAGAATAGAAAAGAGTCAGGCCAATTTTAGAATTTGTCCTCTATCATCACATTACAGCATTTCCAAAATAGGGGACTCGGTTTCTACACAGTCTAGGGGTCTCCATAAAGACATGGTATAATATTGTTAAGATTACAGGTATATCGGAGGCTCAACTTCTGGAAACGTTAGAAGTGGCACGCAAGGTAGTAGAGGCTGCCGGTGCTAAGCAGGCCAGTGATATTGTGCTGCTGGGTATGAGGGGGGTTTGCAGCTTCGCTGATTACTTTGTGATTTGCAGTGGAGATAGCGAGAGACAGATTAAGACTATCTATGAGGAAATTGGGTACGTATTAAAAGGGGTAGGCATTCTACCTCATCATCGCGAGGGGACTATAGATTCAGGATGGCTTCTCATTGACTTCGGCGATGTCGTTGTCCACATTTTTACCCCCTTGGAGCGGGAACGCTACCAGCTGGATGAGTTGTGGGGCCGGGCAAGCACCGTGGTCAGGATTCAGTAGCTAAGTACCGGTTTCCGGGTGGTAACCGAAGATTTCATCCTCAGTAAAGAAAAGCTTAATTTCCTTCTCAGCAGTCTCTATCGAATCGGAGCCATGAACTGAGTTATGTTCAATATCCACCCCGAAGTCATGACGGATGGTTCCAGCTTCAGCCTTAGCCGGGTCGGTAGCTCCCATTGTTTTTCTGATTACCGCTATGGCTTCTTCGCCCTCAAAGACGGCGGCCACTATCGGCACCGAGCTAATATAATCCACCAGGCCATTAAAGAAGGGTTTATCTTTGTGGACGGCGTAGTGCCGTCGGGCCAGGGCTTTATTCAGGTGAAGCACCTTGACGGCTACCAGCTTGAGCCCTTGCTTCTCCAGGTGGGCAATAATGGTGCCGGCTAAGCCTCTCTGCATAGCGTCAGGCTTGATAAGGACTAGCGACTTTTCCATGTAAGAACTCCTCTGATGTAAAAGATTCTCTAGGTCGTCTATGGTTATTTTCTCCAGGGTGTTAATAACGAGGTCGGCCTCTTGTAGTTCTTCTCTGGGGGTGGTGTTGGTCACGGCGATGCAGCTCATCCCGGCTTTTTTACTGGCGGTAACACCGGAGATAGCATCCTCAATGACAATGCAGTTTTTGGCTTCTACCCCCAGTTTTTCCGCTGCCAGCAGGAAGGTCTGCGGGTTAGGTTTGCCCTTGGTGACTTCCCAGCCGGAGATTATGGCATCGAAGCGGTTATATATCTTAAGACTCTGGGTAATCAGTCGGATGTTTTCTATTGGTGCTGAGGAAGCTATAGCTATCTTGAAACCGTGCTCCTTGAGCGAGGTTATTAATTCTAGTACTCCGGGGAGCGCTTTTATGTCTTTTCCCATCAGTTGCCGGAAGGTTTCATCCTTTTCTCGGATAATGTCCATGATTTCGTCTGACGATATTTTTTCACCTAAAATGTTTTTGACAATAGTATCACTTCTTTTACCGGTATTACGCCAGAAGTCTTCCTCGGTATAATTTGCCCCTCTTTTTTGGAAGACTATTTGCCATCCTTTCAGGTGATGCTGAGCGCTATCAACAATTATACCGTCCATGTCCCAGATAACTGCCTTTTCGCTGCTCGTTTTGCCTGTACCAACTGATGTCTGTGGATTACTTTCCATCTTGCCTCCATTTTATCTATGTTTTGGCTTGGTAATTGCCGGTCGTCTGAGGTATAGGGGTTGTAGGGTAGCCGGGTTATCATAATCGCCTGCTTTAAACCGCTTGAGCCCCAGCTCAGCCAGGAAACTGGCTCTCCGCAGGCTGGTAGCGGCCGACGGTATTACCGCTTTTTGCTTTAGCCGTTTTCTTAGCTGTGTGGTGATAAGCGGTATAAATTCACCGCAGAATATGGTTTTGCCGGTTATCTGCGAGCACAGGGTGTCAACCGTAGTTATATGCTCGGCAGTGAACTTGAGCCACTTATTATGCTTCTGCTGGTATATAGCCGTAGCAATCTCGCCCCTCCCGGCATTGAATATCGGGCAGATAGGCAGCTTGGTTTCGGCGTGCTGATAGGCTTCTGCCTCTAGACTGCTGATACCAACTATAGAGATGTCGAGGCTGAAGGCCAGCCCTTTGGCCGTGCTGATTCCAACCCGTAATCCATTATAGCTCCCCGGCCCTTGAGCGACAATGATGCCGCTAATGGCTTTAGGCTCAAGGCCCGCCTGGCTTAACAGGTGAGACAGGTTCGGCAACAGCTGTGTAGAGTGGTTTTGCGCACAGTACCAGGATAGTTCAGCCAGCGCTCTCTCATCTTGAATCAGAGCCAGGCTAGCCGTGTCGGTTGAGGTATCTATAGCTAAATACATTACCAAGCCTTTCTACTGGTCAGGGAAAAAGTCTTTTAGCCGTGCGGCTATCTCAGCGTAGCGTTTGCCATTGGGTTTGAGCTGAAAGCTACGCTCGGTGTCAGAAAGATATTTTATTTGAATCAGCAGGTGCTCTGCCGGCAGTATGTCTAACCCCTTTTCCGCCCATTCTATGACGCAGACACCACTACCATATAAATAGTCATCCAGGCCCAGTTCGTCAATCTCTTCTATGTGGTCAAGCCGATACAGGTCTATATGGTATAGAGGCAGCCGACCGTAAAGTTCTCTAGCTATGACAAAGGAGGGGCTTAGCGCGTATTCTTTGGTGTCCAGCCCCCAGGCGATACCCTGGGTGAGACAGGTTTTCCCTGCCCCGAGGGCACCGACCAGAAGGAAAATATCACCAGCCAGGGCTAGCTCACCAATACGGACCCCGAATTGCTGAGTCTGCTCTGGACTGCGGCTGATTAGCTTAAGACGGTTCATATCTATTCTGTCGGGCAGGTTCAGTAACCTGGCTTCATCCGGGGGCAAAGTGCTCCCATCCTGTCTTGTCAAGATTAAAAGGTTTTCCCTCTTTATCAACCAGGGTTATCCGGCTGGTTTCGTCGGCTACAATTTCACCGATTACTGTTACCGGGCAGGAAGCTGCCTTCTTGACCTTATCAACGACCTCGGTGCCTGCGGTGAACAGTAGTTCGTAGTCCTCCCCTCCCGATAGTGCCAGTTCAAGCGCTTCATCACTGAAGTTAGCCTTGACTTCGGGCTGAATGGGCACACGGTCAATTTCAATCCGGGCACTAACCTGGCTGGCTTTACATATGTGGCCTAGGTCTTGAATCAGTCCATCGCTGATGTCTATAGCTGTTTTCACCCCTTGCTCCACCAGTAATTGCCCTTCGGCTATTCGGGGAAAGGGACGCAGGGAGGCCTTTTTGACACAGGCGGTAGCCTCGGGACTGAACTGGAGCTTTCTATTGAGCATCTTAACCCCGGCAGCAGCGGCTCCCAGCTCACCGGTAACGGCTACTTTATCGCCGGGCCTGGCTGCGGAGCGGGTGAGTATATGTTTGTCCTGACCTCTGGCGCTACCCAGGATGGTAATGTTAATCGCTACCAGCGGGGCGCTGCTCGTGTCTCCACCGACTATAGCTACTTCAAACTGCTGTGTCAGTTCAATCATTCCTTTATAGAGGGCGCTAATCTCCTCTACTTTGGTATGACTGGGCAGAGCCAGTGATACCAGTGCGTAACTGGGTATGCCCCCCATGGCGGCAATATCGCTCAGGTTAACTGCCATTGCCTTCCATCCCAGGTCCTCCCAGGAGGTTACCCCTAAGGAGAAGTGGACATCTTGAATTAAGGAATCAATGGTGGCTAGTTGAATTGAAGTATCACCGCGCCAGGCGGCAGCATCATCGCCAATGCCGATAACAAGCTGCTGCCATGATGCCTTCTGGTTATCTTGGGCACGGTAAGCCATTTTAGCCAGGAGGTCAATCAGTCCGAACTCTCCCAGCTCTGAGACTTTCATAGCTAAAATTATAACATGCCTGTATTTGGCTCACAACTTGGCTCTAGCCATATCGGTTAAAAGCTGGTATATTGTTAGGGATGCGTTGTGCAATTATTGCTGATATTCATGCCAACCTGGCTGCCTTCAGGGCGGTGCTGGACCATATTGAGCGCCGGGGAGGGGTAGCGGAGATATGGTGCCTGGGGGATATTGTCGGCTATGGGCCAGACCCCCATCAGTGTATCGAGCTTCTGCGCCAGTATAACCATATCTGCGTTGCTGGGAATCACGATTGGGCGGCGATAGGCAAAGCGGATGCTTCTGATTTTAATCCCGATGCAGCTGTGGCCTGTCAGTGGACAGCCCAGCAATTAAGCCCTGAGGATATAGAGTATCTTGACAAACTGCCCATGGTTATTGAGAGGGGAGATTTTACCCTGGTGCATGGCAGCCCGAGGCAGCCTATTTGGGAATACCTTATATCAATCGGCAGTGCCAAGGAAAGTTTTGCTTATTTCCAGTCGCAATTTTGTCTGGTAGGCCATTCTCATGTGCCTATGGTGTTCAGATATGATGAGGAGGCTGGTACCTGCTCGTCTAGCCAGTTCACGCCTAGTGTTGGGCTCGCCTTGGGTAAGAGTCGGCTAATTATCAACCCTGGTGGCGTGGGGCAGCCCCGTGACGGCGACCCTCGAGCCAGCTATGCTATCTACGATAGTGATACCGGGATGATTAAACTCTACCGTGTTCCTTATGATGTTGGTATTACTCAAACCAGGATGGTTAAGCATAATTTACCCATACGCTTGGTGGCTCGTCTTAGCCAGGGTATGTAATCGAGAGGTAGGTAACCCCTCGTATTAGTGGTTGGAGTTGGGTATTTAGAATGAGGATAAAGCCCAAGAAGGTAGCCTCTGGAAGACATTATCCAAAAGGAGGGGCGCTTCTGGCTCAGACGAGGAGGTTACTGCGCCGCTTTGACCTTCAGGCACGAAAGGGCCTGGGACAGCATTTTCTCATTGACGAGGAGGTGCTGAAGCTTATTACTTCATCGGCAGGGCTTACCCCTACCGATGTTATTGTGGAGATAGGGCCTGGACTTGGTGTGTTAACCAAGGAACTGGCCAGGTGGGGTGGTTGGGTAGTTACTATTGAGCTGGATAATAAGCTGGTTGCCATTTTGAAACAGAGCCTGGCTTCTTTTGATAATGTTACTGTTATTAATGAGGATGTACTTAAGGTTGACCCGGCAACACTACTTCAGGAGCAAGAGGCGAGATTTCCAGTGGGAATAAGTAGCCCTTTTAGCTACAAGGTGGTGGCTAATCTTCCTTATTATATTACCTCGCCTGTCTTACGTCATTTTCTTGAGGCCTCGCTTAAGCCTCAAATTATGGTGGTAATGGTGCAAAGGGAGGTAGCTGAAGTAATTGTGGCTAAGCCCGGCCAGATGAGTATGCAGAGTGTCAGTGTGCAGTTTTATGGGGAGCCGACAATAATCAGCTATGTGCCCGCGCGGTGTTTTTATCCGGAGCCGGAGGTTGACTCGGCGATATTGAAGATCAGGTTATATTCACAGCCGCCGGTGGAGGTAGCGGACAGGGATGGCTTTTTTGAACTGGTACGGGCTGGTTTTTCGGCTCCCCGCAAGCAGATGACTAATTCTCTGGCTCAGAGGCTGGAGCTATCAAAGGCTGAGGTTTTGTCTTTATTGGGGGAGGC
>Ga0265594_1002860_pt1 | contig 11880 bp, 16 predicted proteins | sample saktaG_11_FD_190147 | JGI IMG/M metagenome (GOLD analysis project Ga0265594, IMG submission 190147) | Saline water microbial communities from Sakinaw Lake, British Columbia, Canada - sak_2011_5_24_80m | ecosystem: Environmental > Aquatic > Non-marine Saline and Alkaline > Saline ... | reverse complement strand
ATTAATTTTAGTTTCAGTTGTATTAATTCTTTCAAGGAAAAGGAATGAAAAATGAGAGAAGAAATAAGAAGACAGTTTTTACATTATTTTTTTGGCTGTGCAATAATACTGATTATTGGATTAATTGGGACAACAAACTTTCTTGTATTAAATATTTTAATTTTAGTTTTTGGTTTTTTGCTTTCAATGCAAGTCAAAAAAGGATTTAATCCTCCAATAATAAAACAAGTATTAGATTTTGCTGGAAGAAAAAACGAAACACAAGTTCCAGGATTAGGCGCATTAACTTTTTTTACTGGAACACTTTTAGCAACAATTTTATTTTACAATAATTTGTTTTTAGTAATTGGAGCAATCATTCCTTTAGTTTTTGGGGACAGTATTTCAACAATAGTAGGAAAATTAATTGGAAAAATTAAATTAATCCAAAACAAAACATTAGAAGGAAGCATTGCAGGAATAACAATTTCTTTTGTTTATTTATCAATTTTATTTCCTTATGGAATAGCTTTAGCTGCAGCAGGAATTGGAATGCTAATGGAATATCTTCCAATAGAAGACAATTATACTATTCCAATAGCAACAGGATTAACTTTAATGCTCTTAATTTAAAACCTTTTTTTATTCAATTATTTCGGGCCTATAGTCTAGTGGATAGGACAGCAGCCTCCTAAACTTTTTTCGAAAAAAAGTTTAATCAAAAAAGGTTTTCGCTTTGCGAAAACTATTGGTTTTTTTTTGTTAAAAAATTAGAGCTAGCTGCGAACCCGGGTTCAACTCCCGGTGGGCCCGTTCGCCGGTTTCGATCGCGAACCGATTCCGCTCGGCTGTAACGGTGCACCGCGTAAAGCGGTGCTAGCACGACTTTATGTCGTGCCTCGGCACTCACGCTCGAAAGCGTGACACGACTTTACTGCGCTCAGTCCTGCTGAGAAAAGCTTAAATACTAAGTTACTGTTTTTTTATTGGCGATAAAATTAGTTTGATTGAAACACTTGGAACAACAGGACTTGTTTTAGTTTATGCTTTGTTTTGGCTTGTGCCTTTTTTTATAGTCTTAAAGCATTTAGCAAAAATAAAAAGACCTTTTTTAATGAAATTTTTTTGGACAATACTTATTCTAGGAACAGGACTATTCGGGGTATTAATCTATATGTTTGTAGTTTATTGGCCTGAAAAAAGAAAAGAAAAACTAAATGAAACAAAAAAAGAAATAAAATAGAGTTCGACAAAAAGCTAAAAAAGAACTGTTTTTAAATGGCGATTGACGTAAAGCTTTTTTAAGGGTTTTTTTCTTATTTAATGCATGGATAAACTTTCTTCTATTATGGCAGGTGAAATCTGCTTAAGCAAAGAACCTGGAGGTTCAATGAAAAAATGGAGAGAAATCTTTGGAGTTTCTCAAACAGAATTAGCAGACCATTTGAAAGTCAGTTCTTCAACTATTTCTGATTATGAAGGAGGAAGAAGACATAGTCCAGGCATAGGAGTAGTAAAAAGATTAGTTACTTCTCTTGTATTAATTGACGAAAAAAGAGGAGGGAAAGTAAAAAAACAATTAGAAAAAGATTTTAAGCCATCAAAAGAAATTTTTGGCGTACACGAATTTTATTCTTCAATTAAAGGACCAGAATTCTTAAAAAAAATTAATGGAAAAATTGTGGCAAACCCAAGCAGACTAAAAGAAACACAAATTTATGGTTTTACAGTAATTGACTCCTTAAAAGTAATATTAGATATTCCAGTTCATGAATACATGCAATTATACGGCAAGACTCCAGAAAGAGCTTTAATTTTTCAGTCAGTAGAAAACGGCAGAAGCCCAATGATTGCAGTAAAAATAGGCAGATTTTCAACTGACATGAAACCTTCAATTATAGTATTACATGGAATAAAAAACGTTGATCCAATTGCAATCAAAATAGCTGAAACAGAAAAAATTCCTTTAATTGTTTCAAACAAACCTATTTCAGAAATACTTGACTCACTAAAAGAATTTGAAACCTAAAACCTTACACAATAAGTATAACGTCTTTTTTCTTTTCCTGATTTATCGACTCCAATAACAGAAAAAGAACGAATTATTTTTGAATTATATTTTTTTGCTAATTTTTCTGAAGAAATTTTTGCTGCACGATTTGAACTCAAAACCAAATCAAAACCTTTCTTGTTTTTTGCAGTTTTAACTATTCTAGATAAAGGATCTTTTTTGCTCATTTCATCAATTAATTCCTTAAATTTATTTAATACAACTTCTTTTTCTGAAAAATCTTTTTCAAATCTTGCTTGAATTGTTGCTTCAAAATAATCAGAAGAAATTTTCATACAAGAATCACAAATTCCAGGAACAAGGCGAACTTTAATTACCCCTCTTAAAACCAAAGGATTTTCAGCTAAAATTCCTTTAACTTCAATTAAAGCATTAAATTCTTTTATTGCAACTTTTTCTAATTCAATTTCAATGTCTTGAATAACAAAATCTTTTGCTTTAATTTTAGATTTAATAAAATCAATTAACTCTAATGAATTTAATTCAGTCCAGTTTCTTTGCACTAAAATTTTATCACACCTATTACAGTACTGAAAATCCATTTTATCAGAAAACTGAAGTAATTTATGTTCTTGCAAAAAGCATTCTTTACAAAAACCTTTGATAAAAGGACCTGTTTTGGAACCACATTTAGGACAAAACTTAAAAGACATAAAAATCATTTTTTAAAATACAACAAAGGATTTAAAACCATTGAATAGGTTGCAAGTATTGCTGTAATAATTCTTAAAAGGAAAAAGATTAATAATGCTATAATTGAAACCTCAGGAGTTTCAGAGAAAGCAGCCAAAAAAGCAGAAAAAACACTTAAAATTAAAGCAATAAAAGTTCCAAAAGAAGCTTCTTTTAGATTGTTTTTTGATTTTTTTATTGTATTAATAACTGAAATTAAACCTTTTTTTTCTATTACTGCAACAGGATAAATAAAATAAAACAATACTGTAACCGCAAAAACAATTACAACAACAATTAAAGCTAAAATTCCTGAAAGAATAAAGTCTTTTTGAACAAAAGAAAAAGACAATAAAACAGTAAAAGGAATTAACACAATCAAAGACACAAAAAAAACAATTAATACTGGCAGAATAATTTTCCAAAAGTTCTGCAATACTGTTTTAATTGAATTAAAAACAGAAAAAGATTCTTTTTTCAGATACTTTTGAATCATTAAAGGATAAGCTGAATTAATTATAGTATCTAACAAGAAAAAAACAAAAGAAAATACTGCTAAAAACAAAATTGAAGAATACAATTCATTCAATAAATTCATTTGAATTTCAATTGAAGAAATTGAATTAATTTTTTGTATTTCAACCAATAAATTTACTGAATACAATAAAAGAGTTCCCCATAATAAAGATAAAAAAATTTTTGGCAAAAATAGTTTTGGTTCTTTTTTTAATACAATAAAAGAATTTTTTAGTATTTCAATTAAAGTTGTCATTTTAATCCAGTTTTATTTCTTGACCTAATTTTGGTGCAACAGAATTAAATCCTTCGTTTTTTAATCGCTTTTGGAATACATCAATTACTTTTTTGTCTCCGTGAACACATACAACCAATTCAGGTTCAATTATTTTAGCTAACTCAATTAATTCATCTTGAGACGCATGAGCAGAAAAATCAAATTGTTTTACTTGATTCTGAACTTTAATTAATTCGCCGTCTAAATTCATTACTCCTTTTTCTAATAAAGTTCTTCCATTAGTTCCTTCAACTTGATAACCAGTTAAAAAAATCTTTGATTTTTTGTCTTTATATAATTTCTTTAAATACCACATTATTGGCCCGCCTTCAAGCATTCCGGCAGAAGTTACAATAACACTAGGCTTTTGTATTACAGGATTTCTTTTTCCTTTTTTAACCCAGTTAGCTGCATGCAATGCTTTTCCAAGAGCTTTAGGGTTTTTTAAGTTTTCTGGAAACTCTAAAGTTGTTCTTGCAACTTTTTGTCCCATTCCATCAAAAAAAATGTCTGCATTAACTTTTCCTTCATATAAAATATCAATTAGTTCCTGGCTTCTTCCAACAGCAAAAGCAGGAATAATAGCAAAACCGCCTTTATCTAAAGTTTCTTTTACTTCTTCAATAAACTGTCTTTCTAATTCTTTTCTGTCTCCATGGTTTCTGTCCCCATAAGTTGATTCACTGATTAATATGTCTGCTTTACCTATTTTTTTGTCTGCTCCCTTAAACATTTTGGTTTCCTGAATTTTAAAGTCTCCAGAATAAACAACACTTTTTTGTTCTGAATTAACTTTAATCATTGAAGAACCCAAAATATGTCCTGCATCAAATAATTCAATTGAAGTTGACTCAGATAAATTAATTTTTTTTCTATAAGGCAAAGCAAAAGTATATTTTTCTGCTAAAGCAATTTCATTTTTAGAAAATTTAGGCAAAAGCCCTTCTGCTTTAGCGATCTTAATTGAATCAAACCACAAAATCCGGCTTAACTCTAAAGTAGGCATAGTCATATACACAAAAGAATTAGATTTATTAAATAATTCAGGCAATGCACCAGAATGATCTAAATGAGCATGAGAAATTACAACTGCATCCAAATTAGTTTTAACAGGCAAAGGATATTCAACTTCATCTTTTCCTAATTTAACGCCTCTATCCAATAAAATTTTTTCTCCTACATCTAATAAAAAAGAACTTCTTCCAACTTCCTGGGATGCTCCTAAAGCAGTCAATTTAGCCATTAAAAAACCTCTCAAACCTTTTTAAATAAAAAAGAAGGATTCAGTTTTTAAAAGGCAAGTGTTTTAATTAACTAAAACACTAAAATAATAAGGGAAAAAAATGGATTTTATTGAATCAAAAAAATTACTGGAAAAATACAAAATTCCTTTTGTAAAAGGAAAACTGGTTAAAACACAAAAAGAATTAACTCAGACAGCAAAAAAACTAGGTTATCCAATTACACTAAAAATTGTTTCAAAAGACATTTCACACAAAACTGATGTTGGAGGCGTCCAATTAAACATTTATTCAGAAAAACAAGCAATAGAAAAATATAATTTAATTCTAAAAAACGTGAAAAAAAAGAAACCTAAAGCTTTAGTGCAGGGAATTTTTGTACAGAAATTCATTAAAGGAAAACAAGTAATTATTGGAGGAAAAACAGACCAGCAGTTCGGCCCGACAATATTGTTTGGTTTAGGAGGCATTTTTGTTGAATTAATGCAAGATGTTTCTCTAAGAATTTGTCCTATTACAATAAAAGACGCAAAAGAAATGATTTCAGAAATAAAAGGCTATCCTATTTTGAAAGGAATGCGAGGAGAAAAAAGCATTAACTTCAAAAAACTTGAAAGCATTTTAATGAAAGTCAACAAACTAATGATAAAAGAAAAAATAAAAGAGCTTGATATCAATCCATTAATCGCAAACGAAAAAGAAATCATTGCAGTCGACGCCAGAGTGATTGAATGAAAAAAAGCAGACTAGTTAAAATGGATTTGTGGAAGCCAAGACGTTCAAAAACCGAATACTTAAAAATGCCTAAAGGAAGCAGACAAAGGTCAAGAAAAGTCTTAAAAAGATTTTATACAGGATGGGAAGAAACCTTTTCTCACACAATAGTTCCTAAAGATTCTCAATTAATCCAGAAAGTTGGTTTAAGACAAGGGCAAAAAATTCAGTATTTTGCTTCTTTTGTTGGAGACTGGGCAAAGGCTTTAGCAGAACAAATTGAAGTTCATGCAAAAGACCCTTCACAACCACATATACAAAACCTTCAAAAAAACAAAGGGAAAATTAAATCAGTTCAAAGACAGACAGCAGGCTATGGAGCAATACTTCCAAAAAGATATCATTGGAGTGTAAGCTTTGAACCTTTCCCTGCATTTAGAGAACCAAGAGGACTTGAAGATGTTGCAAGAAGAAGCTTAATTAATATAAAAGGGATGAAAGTTTTTTTTTCAGAACCTCCAAAAAATAAAGAAATAAGAACTTACAGAAAAAGAATGAAAGTCATGGCAAAAATTTATGGAGCAAAACTTGAAGAAAAGATTGTTGAAATTGAAATAAAAGGAGACTATAAAGACCAAACAATAAAACATCCTTTGGTTGTATTCAATTTAATAACAAATCATGAAGCAAGAAGAAAAGCTTTAATTGACTTAAAAGTGGAAAGAAGAAAATACTCCCAAACAAAAGAACAGAAAAGAAGCGAATGGATAAAAAACACTGCAAAAAACCTTAGAATAAGTGAAAAAGAAGTTAGAGAAAGCTTGAAAAGAATTAAGTTTGCTGAAAGAAGCGGCTTGAAAACAATAGCAATGTGATAAAAAATGAAAATCGAAATAGATTCTCCGGCAAAAGTGAATTTAAGCTTGGATATCATCAAAAAAAGAGTTGACGGATATCACGAACTGGAAATGATAATGCAGGAACTCGAACTAAAAGACAAAATTACATTAGAAGAAATAGAAGAAAACAAAATTGAAATTTCATGCAATTCAGAAGAAGTTCCGTTGAATGAAAAAAATTTATGCTGGAAAGCAGCAGAAATAATTAAAGAAAAAAAAGAAATCAAAAAAGGAATTAAAATTTTGATTGACAAAAAGATTCCTGTTGCCGGAGGATTAGGAGGAGGAAGCTCTAATGCAGCAGCAACAATAAAAGGATTAAATGAATTATGGAAACTGGAAATGCATAAAAAAGAAATGCAGGAAATAGCAGAAAAAATTGGAATGGATGTTGCATTCTTTTTATATGGAAAAACAGGTTTTGCTGTAGGAAGAGGAGAAAAAATTGAAGTAATTAAAAGTTTTCCTAAAACAAGGATTTTGATTTGTAATCCAGGAATTGCAGTTTCAACTCCAATAGCATATTCTAACATTGACTATGAAAAATCTGGTAAAATTTTGGCTTCAAGAAAACTAAAACAAGCAATAGAAGAGGGAAAAGAAATTTCAGAGTTAATTAAATTGATTCATAATGATTTTGAATTTTCTGTTTTCAGGGATTTTCCTGAAATTCAAGAAGTAAAAGAAAAAATGAAAGAAAATTCTTTGAATGCTTTAATGAGTGGTTCTGGAAGTACTGTGTTTTGTTTTCCTGAAACAAAAGAACAGTCAACTAAATTAATACAAGAACTAACAAAAAAATACCATACAGTAATAGAAACTTTTACTGTTGAATGAAATCATTTTTTGTAATGTTTTTCAACGTATTCTTCAATTAGTTTTTCGAATTTTTCAGTTAATTCTTTTGCATTTCCTTTCAAGGTTGTTACTTGGTTTCCATCAGCAAAAACAGGACAAGAAGGAGTTTCTCCTGCTCCAGGCAAACTTAAACCAATATTGGCGTTCTTGCTTTCTCCTGGACCATTAACAATACAACCCATTACTGCAACTTCCATTACTTCAAATCCCTTTAATCCTTTTAATTTCCATTCAGGAGTTTTTTCTTCCAAAAACTTTTGAATGTTTAAAGCAACATGCTGGAATACATCGCTTGTAGTTCTACCACAACCAGGACAAGAAGTTACTTCTGGAGCAAAATGTCTTATCTTTAAACTTTGAAGAACTTGTTTTGATACTTTAACTTCTTCTGCTCTGCTTACTCCGGGAATTGGAGTCAAAGAAGTTCTAATGGTGTCTCCTATTCCTTTATTTAATAAAACACTTAAACCTGCAGTAGTATGGACTGCTCCTTTAGTTCCTCCACCTGCTTCTGTAACGCCAATATGCAATGCATTATCACATTTTCCTGCAAGCAATTCATATGCTTTAATCATGTCAGGAACTCTAGAACTTTTAGCAGACAAAACAATTTTGTTGTTTTCAAGACCAAGGCCATTTGCTTTTTTTGTGCTTTCAATTGCACTAGTAACAATTGAATCAATTAAAATTTCTGAATTTGTTTTTGGATTCTCTTTTTTTGCGTTTTCATCCATTAACCTTGCTAAAACACTTTGATCTAAAGAACCCCAATTTACTCCAATTCTAACTGGAGTATCAAAATCTATTGCAACTTTAACCATTGCTTCAAAGTTTTCATCCCTATTTTTTCCAAAACCAACATTGCCTGGATTGATTCTGAATTTACTTAATGCTTCAGCACATTTAGGAAATTTTGTTAATAATACATGGCCATTATAATGAAAATCTCCAATTAAAGGAACTTCATAGCCTTCATTAACTAATTGTTTTTTTATTTCTGGAATTGCTTTTGCTCCAGCATCATCTTTTACTGTTAATCTGACTAATTCACTCCCAGCATCAGCTAATTCTTTTACTTGAATAACACTTGCTTTAATGTCTTCTGTTGGAGTATTAGTCATTGACTGAATTACAATTGGATTTTGTCCTCCAATAATTACTTTATCTATTTTAACTGCAATGCTTTTTCTTCTCATAAAATCACTAAATAATTGAAATAGAATAAAGATTTAAAGTTAGTGATTCTGGTTGAATTTGGGTCAAAGTCTGGAAAATTCTATTTAAATAGCCTGAATAAAATATTTCAGAGTTTGAATTATTTTGGAGGTGAAAAAATGAACAAAAAAATAATTGGAATTGCAGGAATTCTTTTTGTATTGCTTGCAGCAGGAACAGCAATGGCTTTAGAAAATTCTGAATCAAATCAAACACAAGAAGCAAAACCAATGTACAGAAACTTTCATCCTGAATTAACAGAAGAAACACAGGCACAAATACAGGAAAGAACCCAGCAAATGCAGGAATTAAGGGAACAAATTGAAACAGCAATAGAAAATGGAGATTACACAACATGGGTTTCTTTAATGACAGAAAACAACAATCCAAAACATGAAGAAATGCTTTCAGCAGTCAACCAAGACAATTTTTATTTGCTGAAAGAACTGCAGGATAACAGAAATGAATCAATGCAAATAATGGAACAACTAGGAATTGAAGCAGGACAATTTAAAGAAATGAATGGAATGAAACAAGGATTTAGAAAAGGTTTCAAAAAAGGAAATTTTAATTCAGAAAACTGTCCTTTTAACAATTCAACTGAATGAAAGAAGGTTTTCCTTCTTTCTCCCCTTCTTTTTTTTTATTTTTTATTTACATTATTTTCTGCTTAAATAAATTAAAACTATTACTGCAATTAAAGTAAAAATTGAAGGAATTATTGTAAATGCGCCCATTCCTGCCCCTCTTAAACCAAAAAGAAAAGGAAACAAAGGGTTGTCACTGATTGAAAAAGCAAACAAAGCCAAACTCATTACAATTAAACCCAAAGAAAACTGGGATTTAATTTCATTATAAAAAGAAACATAATTATAAATCAAATAAATTAACAAAACAGAATTAACAGTAGAAAGAATTGCTTTAAATAAAATAAATTGTTCAAAAAATCCAATCATTCGCATTCCTCTTCCATCAGGAAAAAACAAGCTAGACAAAAAAGATAAAACAAAAATGAAAATAACTGTTCCAATTAAAACAGCAAAAGTCTGGATTGCCGCAGACCCTTTTTTTTCTTTGGTTTCTGTTTTATTTTTCATTTCTTTTCCTCCATTAAAATTTTCTTTTCAAACAGTTTTTTAAACAAACTCCAATTTTCCTTTAACTGCGGGGAAATAAAGAATACCTGACCGTATTTGTCTCCTGTTTTAACAATCAACTGATTTTCTGAAAGCAAATTAATGTGATGCTGTGTTGTCTTGTAATCTAATTTGAGTTTTTTGCTTAAAATATTAGAGTTCATTGGCTCTTTGTCTAAAGAAAAAAGTATTCTGGCTCTATTAGCTCCTCCTTTAGAACCTAAAATAAGCCAATAAAGAGCCTGCTGAAAAGAATCCATAAAAAAAGATTAGTTGAATTAATTAAATAACCTATGCAAAAAAAACAGTTTTTTTTATTAGTTTCATTAATTTTTTTAATTTACTTAAACGCTTGTGTACAAGAAGAAACTTCATTTAACTGTCAAAACGGAGAAACTTATTTAGTTTCCAGAATAATTGACGGAGACACAATAGAAACTTCAACAGGAGAAAAAATACGATTTATAGGAATTAATACTCCGGAAAAAAAAGAAGCATGCTTTGAAGAAGCAAAAAAATTCTTAGAAAAAGAAATTTTAGGAAAAAACGTTTTAATTCAAGGACAAGAAAAAGACCAATATGGAAGAACTCTTGGAAGAATTTGCTTAGAAAAAGAATCAATTAATAAAAAACTGTTAGAAGAAGGTTTAGCTCATTATTATTCAATCCAAGAATTTCCTGAATTAAAAAAACTACAAGAAAAAGCAATGCAAGAAAAAAAAGGCTGTTTATGGAGAAAAGGAAACGAAAACTATTTTCTTGAAAACTGCATTAAATTAAATAAACTTGAATTTAAAGGAAATGAATTTTCAGGAGAATACGCTGAATTTTTTAATGACTGCAATTATTCCATTGACTTAAATGGATTTTATTTAAAAGACGAAGCAACCAACCTGTATTTTTTTCCTGCAACAAAAATAAAAGCAAAAAGTTTTGTAAGAGTTTACTCGGGAAAAGGAGAAAATACAGAAAACGAATTTTTTTGGGGAAAAGGAAATGTCTGGAATAATAATAGAGACCAGTTATTTTTAAGAAACAAAAAAGGAATTTTATTAGTTTATTACAATTATAAAAACAATTAAATAAAGTTGCACTTAATAGTAATTCATGGAATTAATTTATATTTTTGGAAGCGTTTTTATCGTAAGCTTAATGTCCTTAATAGGAGTATTAACTATTGGATTAAACAAAGAATTCTTAAGCAAAATAGTATTATATTTAGTGAGTTTTTCTGCTGGCTCGCTTTTTGGAGGCGCTTTTCTTCATTTACTTCCAGAAGCAGCAGAAGAATTTGGTTTTGGAACAGAAATTTCTTTGTATCTGCTTTCAGGAATAGTTGTATTTTTTGTAATAGAAAAAACAATTCACTGGCATCACTGTCATGGATTTCCTGCAGGAAAATGTGAATTACAAAGCTTTGGATACATGAATTTAATCGGAGACGCAGTCCATAATTTTATTGACGGAATGATTATAGCAGGAAGCTTTATTGCAAGTACAACACTAGGAATTGCAACAACTCTTGCAGTAATATTCCACGAAATACCACAAGAAATAGGAGATTTCGGGGTGTTAATTCACAGCGGATTTAGCAGAAAAAAAGCTTTAGCAATGAACTTTCTTTCAGCTTTAACTGCAATGCTTGGAGCAGCAGTAGTTGTATTACTTGCTTCACTAACAGAAAATTTGCTTATATTTTTACTTCCTTTTGCAGCAGGAAACTTTATTTATATTGCAGGCTCTGATTTGATTCCAGAATTACACAAAGAATACGAACTAAAAAAATCTTTAGGGCTATTAATCAGTTTCATAATAGGAATAGCATTAATGTTTTTCTTGCTTGAATGAAAACATTTAAAAAGATTTTTGTACAATTGTACAATCATGCAAGTGTTTAAGGCGCTTTCCTGCGATTCTAAATTAAAAATTCTTGAAATAATGCTTAAAGATGGAAAAAACTGTAATAATCGTCTTGCAAGAAAAATGAAATTAGATCCTTCTACTGTTTCAAGACATTTAAAAGAATTAAGGGATGCAAAATTAATTGCAATGCAAAAAAAAGGAAAAAACATTGAATGCATTGTATTAAATAAAAAAAAAGTGGAATTGCTTTTGAATACTGCAAAAAAAATTGAATCTTTTAGGAGGAAATAAAATGACTGTAATAGTTTATTCAACTCAAACTTGTCCTTATTGTAATATGGCTAAAGCTTACTTTAAGGAAAAAGGAATTGAATTCCAAGACTTTGATGTTTCTCAAGACCATGACAAAGCCCATGAAATGATTGAAAAATCAGGACAA
>Ga0265594_1002859_pt1 | contig 11881 bp, 10 predicted proteins | sample saktaG_11_FD_190147 | JGI IMG/M metagenome (GOLD analysis project Ga0265594, IMG submission 190147) | Saline water microbial communities from Sakinaw Lake, British Columbia, Canada - sak_2011_5_24_80m | ecosystem: Environmental > Aquatic > Non-marine Saline and Alkaline > Saline ... | reverse complement strand
GTATTTACCTTTAATGAAGAGAGAAAGGCAACTAGATGGAAAACATATTCTCTATCCATATTAAAACCAGGGATCAATGGATATCTGATGATAACTTCTGCTCCAGAGTTAAGTAATTTTTTAAGATTATCCAAAACTAATTTGTTCTCCTTACCTGTTCCATTAATATGCTTGTAATTTTGCAAATGTTTAATATCATAAAGAAATAAATCAGTGTATTTAAGTATATCCTTAATAATCTTCCACTCAACTATCCCTGCTGTTTCTATGGCAGTATGTATATTCAGCGATTTTAACTTTCTTAGAATTAATTTAGTAAACTTGTTCTGAAAAAGTGGCTCTCCACCAGATATAGTAACACCGCCCCCTGATATTTCATAATAAAGTCGGTCTTTTAGCAAATAGTTAAATGCTTTATCGACTGAATATTCCCTTCCCGAAACTTCTAAAGCACCGGTATTACATGCCTCAGCGCATAGACCACAGACGTTACAGCGAGAACGATCAATTTTTAGACCGGTATAAGTCAAGGATAGAGCATCTTCAGGACATACATTAATACAATTGCCACATAATCTACAAAGAGTTTTTGTGTAGAGAATTTCAGGAGAGGACAACTGAGATTCAGGATTACTACACCATTTACATCTTAATGAACAACCTTTTAAAAACAGTACTGTCCGCACTCCTGGACCATCATGTAAAGAAAATCTTTGGATATCAAAGATCATGCCCTTTAACATAGAATACACCATTCTTATTGATTATTATACTCAGTTCGTCTAATGATATCTTCCTGAAGTTGAGGGTCAATTGTTGTAAACAAAACACTAAATCCGGCAACCCTCACAGTCAAGCTAGAATATTTTTCAGGATTTTTTTGAGCATCCCTTAAAGTATCTGCATCTATAACATTAAACTGAACATGTTGACCCTTTAAGAGAAAATATGTTTTAATAACATCAATGATCTTGTTGAAACTATTACCCTGCAATAATGAGGGATTTAGTTTGACATTTAATAAAGTACTTCCCGCCGCTTTATATGGATCAAGCTTAACAACAGATTTAAACAATGCGGTTAACCCCTCTTTGTCCCTACCTTGAGAGCAGGAAACTCCACCATCAGCAAGTACCATCCCTCGTTTTCTACCATCAGGTGTGGCCCCTGTTTTGTTGGCAAAGAGCACATGTGAGGCAATAGTATATAATGCAATATTATATCTGCCTCCCCGAGGAGTTCGGTATTTACATACCTCAGAATACAATTTATCCACAACTTCAGCACCTAGATTGTCAACATAATCCTGGTCATTACCATATTTAGGAACTTTATTTAAAATATGTTGTCGTAAATCCTCCTGCTCGCTAAAATTGTTAATCAGAATATTTTTCAAATCTGACCAACTCAATCTTTGTTCTTCATAAATTAGTTTTTTGATTGTGGCCAGCGAATCGGCGACATTGGCAATTCCAACTGCTTCCAGTGTAGTATAATTGTATCTTGCTCCACCAGAAAGTGAGGTCTCTCCTTTTTCTAGGCAGTCTTTGATAAATATAGATTCAAAGGGAGTCGGACATAATTCACCGTGAATTTGATCTAAAATATTATCACAAGTAATTAGCTGTTTTAAGTAATATTTTAATTGCATAAAATAAGCCTGCATAAAATCTTTAAAAGTCTTAAACTGACAGACATCACCAGTCTGACAATTATACTGTTTATTTAATAAGGGATCATATCCATTATAGATAGTCAGTTCCAAAACCTTTAGCAAATTTAAAAAACCGCCAGTTAGCCAAGGTTCGCTAATACCTGGTACAGATGTTTCCGTACAACCCACAATCGCATAATTACGTGCCTCTTCAAGGGTATAGCCAAGCTGCAACATATTAGGTATTAAAACCTCATCATTAAAAAGAGCCGGCATCCCATAGCCATATGATACTACCTTCATGGCGTGTGTTAAAAAATCTTCCGGGCAACCATAATACCAACGGATTGATAAAGAAGGCTGAGGTAAACCAATTTTGGCAGTTGCTTCAAGACATAAATGAGACAATTCATTAATCGCAGATCTGCCATTAGCATTCTGACCACCAACTATCAGATTTTGAAACATGGGGTAACCACCAAACGCAATGGAAGACTCCTTATCTCTAATCTTATTTAATTCAAAAAATTTTAACCAGAGACAGTGAATTAATTCTTCAGCAAATTTTTGAGAAAGAACATTATTCTTAAGATCATTGATATAGTAAGGGTACATATATTGATCAAACCGTCCCGGTGAGACACTATGTCCACTGGATTCTATGTGTAAAATTAAATGAATAAACCAAAAGGATTGTAAAGCCTCCCAAAAAGATCTGGCCGGTTGAGCAGGTACTTTGTGGCAGTTTTCTGCAATCTTTAAAAGTTCTCCTTTTCTTATAGGATCATCTTCAGTCTCAGCCATTTTTTCTGCCAGTGCAGCAAATCTATCAGCAAATGCAATGACTGCCTGACAGATAATTTTTAAGGCCTGATAATAACTACTCTTTTTTTGAAAATCCGGCTCATTAAATGACAACTTATTCTGTAATTTCTCGATTTTTTCAAGAACACCGGTTATACCCAGGCTAATTGCAGATTGATAATCAATTATCATATGTCCGATGCCCGATCTCAAAGCAGTTAATAAATAGATATAATCCCTGGCACCTTCTCTAGCAATTTCAGGGAAGATATCTAACGCAACATCAGCAACCGTATTACCTTGCCACTTAGGGTAAATTTTCTTCAATATCTCTTTATTTTCCTGACTAATATAAAAATGGTCTGCCGTCCTATTAGCAAAATCATCCAGTTCTTTAATAATAAATTCCATATCATATTCAGGAAAAACCTGAGAACCTCTGGTTTTACCGGCAAAACTACCGGCAATTAACTGCTTATTCTGGATGCAAATTTTCATATTAAGCAGGATATGCTCTAAGGCTCTGGCTCTTCTGATAATATATGGTTGGCCGAGGGTTTTTTCATAGCTTTCTGTTATTAATACTGCCCTGTCAGAGAAAATTTCGGGTATGGTATTAATCATTTCCTCCCGAATCGAATTTATTCTCTCTGAAACCTCCCGCATTTTTTGCCATCTATTAATACTAGACTTTTCTTCCACAATTAACTTCCTTTCTGTTGCCTTTCCTGAGCAAGGTCATAAGCAACCTTAATACATAAGTCTTCCTGCCCTTCTGTACACTGACGTTTTCCCATTTCCTTAATTATATCCCTCGGGTTTACCCCATATTTGTCTCCAGCCCGCTGAGCAAAGAGAAGAAAACTGGAGTAAACTCCTGAATAACCTAACATAATCCGGTCATTATCCAGCTCCATCGGCCTAGGCATCAGGGGCTTAAGATATTTTTCTGCTACATCCATAGCTTTATATAAATCTACTCCAGTATTAATACTCATTCTATTACAGACTGCAGCAAATACCTCTGTCGGACAGTTTCCGGCCCCTGCTCCAAAACCCCTTAAGCAGGTATCTATATGAACTGCTCCAGCTTCAATGGCAGCAATGGAATTGGCAACAGCCAATTGAAGATTATTATGTGCATGCAGACCAACAGAAATTTCAAGTGCATCCTTCATAGCAACAATTCGTTCCCTTACTTGAAAAGGCAACATATACCCACCACCATCACAAAGAATAACAGCCTCTGCGCCATATGATTCCATTAACTTAGCCTGATAAACTGTATCTGCTACACTAATAACAGAAGCACAAGTCAAAACAGCTCTTGTTTCAAATCCAAGATCCTTTGCCATTTTAATATGTTCCTCAGCTATATTAGCTTCAGTAATCTGGGTTGCAAATCTGGCAATATTAATGCCATTTTTGCGTGCCGCTTCAAGTTCATACCGGGTACCTATACCTGGAATTATAATTATACCCAACTTTGTATTCTTAACCACACTGGAAACTGCTTTTATATAATCAATATCTCTTGCTGCCGCAAAACCATACTGAAAGGATGACCCACCTAATCCATTCCCATGTCCAAATTCTATACTATCAACACCTGTTTGATCTATTTGAGCAGCTAAATTAGCCATTTGATCCGGGGTTAACTTATGACTAACAGCATGCATACCATCTCGTAAAGTAACATCCATAATCTTTACTTTTGTAGACATTAATATTTCCCCTTTATGTTTATAGCTATCTGTTCTCCAACAGCCAGAGCAGCACAAGTCATAATATCAAGATTCCCGCTATATTTTGGCAGATAATCACCTGCGCCTTCTACCTGAACCATGACTGTTACTTTGTCACCATCAAAGGTAGGGGGAATTTTTAGTTTATAACCAGGAACATATTTCTTCACATCTTCTACCATTTGATGTACAGATTTTTTTATTTCATTGATAATATTGTTATTTATTTCTTCCAATCTAGCATATATGGTGTCATTCATAATTATTGGCGGCTCAGCAGGATTAAGTAATATAATTGCCTTCCCTTTCTTAGCTCCACCTATTTTAACAACACCTTTAGCAGTTGTTATTGTAAATTCATCTATACTTTGACGTGTACCTGGCCCAGCACTTTTACTGGCAATAGTCGCCACAATTTCAGCATATGAAATTGCAACAACTCTGCTTATAGCTTTTACAATTGGAATAGTAGCCTGACCACCACAGGTAATCAAATTTACATTGGGTTCATTTAAATGTTCATTTAAGTTAACAACAGGAATAACATACGGTCCTACAGCTGCGGGAGTTAAATCTATTGCTATTTTTCCAGCCTTTTTAAGAAGTGGTGCATATTTGAGATGAACTTCAGCCAGTGTTGCATCGAATACAATATTAATATCATCACGCTCAATAATAGCTTCAATTCCTCTAGCTGAAGTGCAAATTCCTTGCTCCTTTGCCAGTTTTAAACCCTTTGAATCTTCATGCTTACTTACAACCATTTGCAGATTAAGAAACTGGCTTCTATGTAAAATCTTATACATTAAATCAATGCCAATATTACCCGGACCAATTATAGCAGCATTAATTTTTTGAGACATTTTTTAAGAGATCCTTATATAATTTTTCCACTTCATTTTGTGTTGGAACAACAGGATTAATGTTAGGACTACCACTAGCAAAACATTCTTCTGCCATTTTAGGTATTAATAATTTATATTGTTCAAAATCTATACCAAGTTCTAATAGAGATGGTATTTCAAGATTACTACATAGATTTTTCAAAGTATTAACTAAAGTAAGTTTAGTTTCATTATTACCACCTAAAGCAGAGTTAATTTCATTATATAATACGGGATTACTACTATTTAGTACATTATATTCCATTACTGTAGGTAAAAGAATTGCATTTGCCAAACCATGAGGAACATTAAAATGAAGTCCTAGCGGTCTACCCATTCCATGGATTAAGCAGACGCCGGCATTTGCTACCGCCATACCTGCAAGAAACTGTCCTAATAACATATTTTCCCTGGCATCAAGATTATTTCCATTATTCCAAGCTTTTAATATATTAGCACCAATTATTTTGATAGCCTGTAAACTTAATAAATCAGTTATTGGATTGGCATTTTTTGAAATATACGCCTCTATGGCATGAGTCAGAGCATCAATTCCGGTTTCAGCCGTTTTAGTCTTTGGTAAGCTAATAGTTAATTCGGGATCATCAATAGCAACCTCTGGTGCTACTGTCGGATCTATAATTACTAACTTATTATTGGTACATGTATCAGTAAGCCCAAAAGCTCTTGTTACTTCTGAACCGGTACCAGCGGTAGTTGGAATCGCAATTAAAGGCACTTTAGGAATAGGTATTTTATTAAATCCTTTATAGTTAGATATATGACCAACATTATTAGCTATCACTGCTATTGCTTTCGCTGCATCCAACACACTTCCTCCACCAATAGCAATAATTCCATTACAATCTTGCTCCCTGTACATTTGTAACCCTTCTTCGACATGCTTATCATTAGGTTCTTTGTTTACACCCGAATAAATAATGCTTTCAACTCCTGATCTCAAAAGTAACTTTTTAATATTTTCAACATATCCTAATTTATTAATATTATTATCCGTTACAATCAGGCACCTTTTAAAATTCATTTTATTCGCTTCTTCGCCTAAAATATCAAGCTTACCTCTGCCAAAATGCAAACGCGTTTTAATTTCAAATTGAAAATTCATTTACGAACCTCCTAGATTTTTTAATAACGTCCAAATTCTTTTGCCGCCTCAAACATAGCAACTATATTTTCCGGAGGTACATCATTTTGAACATTATGAACTGCATCAAGTATATAACCTCCGCCTTTACCAAGGGTATCAATTAATCTTTTTACCTCTTTTTTTACTTCCTGTGGGCTCCCTTTTGGCAATAAATCCTGTGAATCAACTCCTCCCCAAAAAGTAATTTTTTTCCCAAAACGCTCTTTTAATTTGCATGGGTCCATTCCTTCTGCGGTTACTTGTACAGGGTTTAATGCATCAACACCAATTTCAATAAAGTCATCAATTATACTAGAAACATTACCACATGAATGAAATAATACTTTAGCGTTACTTTTCTCCTTAACCAGATTAAAGAGTTTTTGATACCTAGGTTTAACTAGTTTTCGATAATAAATAGGTGAAAACATCATTCCTTTCTGACTAGCAAAATCATCTGCAAAAGCAACAATATCAACATCACTATTTACAGCTTTAAGCGCTGTTTCAGTAGAATCCATATAAAACTTTAAAAGCCTATCAAGAAGTTCTGCTATAAGGCTTTCCCTATCAACTAAATCAATCATCCATTGCTCAAATCCTCTTAAAAACTGACTCATTGTAGTTATTCCGCCAAAGATATATAATATTATAGCATAATCAGTTTCTTTCCTTAATTTGATGGCCTTGGAAGATATTTCTTCAACCCTACCTAGATCTTTACCATCAGGCCAGTTGTAATTATCCATAACTTTAAAACTAAAATCATTTTCGAAGGGGCTTGATATTATGTCCATATAACCATTTTCTGATATTTTCCTCTTAATACCCCATTCATCAATATGATAACCCTCATCAGTTATCACATCAAGCCAGCCTTCTGGACCTTTGTTGATTAAACCTCTTGTATCAACATTAAATACTTTTAATATTTTTTCATCTACTTCTGCACATTGGAATACCAAATGAGATACTTTAGTTTTATTCTTTATGTTCAAATATTTCTTTAATCTTTCATAAGCCTTAACAGTAATAGTTGTAAATACAGTTGAGCCAAAATCAATAGGAACCCGATCTGGTTTATTATGATTTAAAACTGCTAGAACTCGTTGCCTAGGATTCATTGAGATACTCCCCCTTTAAAATAATATATGACAATGCTGAAATGAATAATTACATAAATTTATTTGGTATAAAAGTTATTAATGATGGGAAAAAAGTAACTAATAGTACAACTAATAACATGGCAAAAGCAAATACCCAGATTATATTTCCAACTTTTTTTAAAGGTAAATTATTTACTCCACAAGTTGTAAATAGTAAAATCCCAACAGGTGGTGTAATCCCTCCAATTGCCAGACATAATATTATAATAAGGGCAAAATGTAATGGTTCAAAACCAAACCTTGATGCAATTGGCACCAGTGCAGGCACTAATATTATCATAGCTGCCAGACCCTCCAAAAACATGCCAACAATTAGAAACCCAAGTATTATTAATAAATAAATAATTGTCGGGTCACTTGAAATTAAAGTAAGATAATTTACTATTACTAAAGGAAATTGTTCAATAGCTAAAATCCAACCAAAAATAGAAGAAAATGCAATTATTAATAAAACTATAGATGAACGCAAACCCGTTTCAAGTAATGCATCATAAATACCTTTAATAGTAATTTTTTTATACAAGACTCCCAGTATTAATGAATAGACGACAGCTATTGCACCTGCTTCTGTTGCAGTAAACATGCCCCCAACGATTCCAAATAATACTATGATTGGTGTAAATAAGGGTAATATTGCACCAACAAACGCCTGCTGTACTTCCTTTATAGATTTTCTTTTTTTCTGTGGATAGTGTCTTTTTATAGTATAACACCAACAAACTATCATCTGGGATATACCAAAGAGAATACCAGGTATTATTCCAGCTAGAAATAACCTTCCAATAGAAAGCCCGGTCATAGAACTATAAATAACCATAGTAATACTGGGAGGAATTATAGGCCCTATTGTCGCAGAAGCAGCTGTAACTGATAATGAAATGTCTTCATCATACCCCTCATTAATCATAGCAGGAACTAGAATTCTGCCAATGCCTGCTGCATCTGCAGTTGAAGAACCTGATACCCCTGCAAAAAACATGCTTGCAAGTACATTCACATAACTTAATCCACCTGCTACATGACCTATTAATGCATTAGCGAGGTCTATTAAACGAGTGGTAATACCTGTAACATTCATTATTTCACCTGTCAGAACAAACAAAGGAACAGCTAATAAAGGAAAAGAATCAAGAGCAATAATAATTCTCTGAGGAATAACAACTAGAGGCACTATTCCTGAACTAAACAAGACTAAAAAAGAACTGATTCCCATTGCAAATGCAATGGGTGTTCCGATAACCATTAAAAACGCAAAGCTGATAAGTAAGGTGATTAAACTCATATATCTCCCTTTTAATATCTTTACATTATTACTTACTTCATTAATCCTTAATCGCCTTCTATTTTATCAGGCTATAAGTCTTTAACATTTCTTTTAATATGATAATAATCCAAATAATAGAGCTGAAAGGAAGTGCCAAATATACAATAGACATTGGAAGATGTAAAGCAGGAGATTTTGTGGTTATAACCTTGCCAACAAGTACCCAACCATAATATATTACAAATACTAAAAAAATAATCATAATACTATAAATAAAAAATTTTATTATTGCTCTAACCTTATCTGATTGCTTATCCAATACTATCTCAATACCAATATGCAACCCTTCTTCCAATCCCCTTGCTGAAGCAATTAATATTCCCCATATAAACAGATATCTAGCCAATTCTTCTGTCCACATCAAAGGTACATTTAAACAATATCTAAAAAAAACCTGCAAGATTGTAACCATAACAATACTACCAAACAAAAAAACAATTATGCTATTTAAAACTTGTTTTAATCGTCTTTCGAAATTCCTCATGGTTTTTTCAACTCCTAATATCATCCCTTACAAAGAAGTTAATTTTTTGGTATATACAAGAATAATCGGGACGAGAATTAAGCTCGTCCCGATTATTAACTTTTTAATCCCTCAATAAATCAATTTTTTCTATTAATGTTTCTGCAAGCGGACTCTGTTCTTTAAACTGTTCCCAGACCGTCTCACAGGCTTTTCTCAGGGGGGTTACGTCTATTTCTATAATTTCACATCCCTGATCCTTTAATTCTTGAATTGCTTCTATATTTTTTCTAATCACTTTATAGCGTTGCCAAGGTACTAACAAATCCATAGTTTCATGTAAGGCCTGTTTAACATCTTCTGGTAAACTTTGATAAAAAGCTTCATTAATTGTTGGACATTCAACTGTATTTATATGATTTGTTAATGTAACATATTTGCCCACTTCATACACTTTTGTACTTGTCATTCCCTCAGGAGAAGTCTCCAGTCCATCAACAAGCTTGGTCTGCATTGCTTGATAAACATCAGTCCAGGGAATAGGTGTTGGTGTTGCTCCTAAAGCCTTAAACATATTTATGTAAGTACTAACTTCCGGCGATCTAAATTTAACCCCTTTAAAATCTTCAATTTTTCTAATAGGTGTCTTACTAGTTATCATATCTCTAAAACCAATGTGGAACCATCCTAAAATTCTCATGCCTTCCTGTTTTATAAGTAAATCATTTAACATTGAACCAACTTCTCCAGCTACAACTCTTTCAATATGATAATAATCATTAAATATATATGGTAAATCCATAACACCAAATGCAGGGATTAAGTTTGAAAAATAGGGCGGATTTCCAAATGTCATATCTATAGTTCCTAGTTTTACCTGCTCAATTAAATCACGTTGAGCACCTAACTGTCCACCGGGATAGAGTTTTACTTCAACTTTATCTCCTACCTTTTGTTCTAGAATCTCCTTAAACAACAACTGTGATTCATAGTTTATAGTATCTAACGGATGAAAATCCGCATATTTAATTACAATTTTATCTTGAGCAAGAACACTTTGAGATACCAATACGGACAACATCACCAAAATCAACATACATAACAAAATTTTATTCCTTGATAACAAATTATTCATTTTTTTCTCCTTATAATTAATTTTTTATTCACCATTCATTATACTTTTATCTATCACAATATTATTATTTCAAACTTTTACATCCCCCCCTTTCATTTTCAAGTTGCGGAGAGTCCTCTAAATATTATGCATCTTTCTAAAAACATTCATTTCCCCTAAGTTCCGTAAGAATAGTGCGCCATAATTACTTCCCCCGCAATTTACCATGTTAATAACTCCCTTCCCCTGCCAGATCTGTTTACATATCCAGCGGAAGCTTTTATATTTATTTAGCTCTACCCAGTTATCCCTGACCTGTTGCTGTAGTTTAATGGCTTCAGTTATTTCATCTTTATTAAAGGCCTCTGTTCTACAGGCCAGTAATCCCGGATAAAGATTTGCTCCTCCACCGATTATCCCTGCACTACCACAGGCCAGTGAAGGTAGGTGAAGCATCTCCACACCATGAAAAATGCTGATCTTATCACCGAAGAGGGCACTTTATTCCAGCAAATACCTCCATATCCCTGGAACTATCTTTATAGCCAACAAACATCGGAAGCTATATTAATATATTAATCAGTACAGCATCAGGATTTTGTTTAATAAATGGAGTCCTTTAAACCACAAATGATATGCCAATCTCTCCTATTTTACGAAAATACTCTAAAATTGCTTCAGGGCCTGCAGCTATATCGCCGGCACGACAACCTCTGCTCCATCTATTCCTGATCTTTTGCATATCGGGTCAACTTGAGAACCTCTTTACGGGCTATCCCCCCGTATTTACAAAGATTACTTTTCCATCTCGCTCCACCCTGGCCAATTCCTCGAAAAATCGCATCCTCTCCTCAACATTAAGGTGCGTATATTCCCCGGTTGCTCCAAGAGCAAACAGGCCATCTAGATAAGGGGATTACAGTATTTCCCGAGCTAGTTGCCCTATTCCTGCAAAATCCAGTCCATCTTCATACATGGGGGCAAGTATAGGTGCCAGAATCCCTTTCAATTTAGGAAACCGCCTCATTCTGCTAAACCTTCTAACTTAAGTGCATCTTCTAAATAACTTACATCCTCTCCTTTAATAGTGGCCCAATTTTTAGCAAATAATTCTTCTGCCTTGATACTTAATGGGTGTTCCATCATCTCCTTAATTAAGGGATAACGCATACCAACAGCATCTACCCCGGCAGAAAGTGCTAAATCAATATCCCCTACATTCCTCAGACTAACAGCTATAATCTCAGGAGCCTTTTCCAGCTGGCTATAACCTTTTTTAATATTTTTAAGTATAGTTTCTGGATCCATTCCAATCTCTTTTGCTCTTGATATAAATGGACAGATACCAAAAGCACCTACACAAGCCGCTACTGCCGCCTGTGCTATCGTAAACACACAAGTAGCAATACATTTTATGCCTTCTTGTTGTAACTGTCTAATTGCCCAAAATCCCTTTTCATCCGATATTATCTTAAAGCCTACCTGGGGAGAAATGGCATGTAGGTTTCTAGCTTTCTCCAGTATTTCTTTTGTTGATTTTCCATGAATTTGCATAAAAATAGGTAAATCCGTAACTTCAA
>Ga0265594_1002854_pt1 | contig 11898 bp, 16 predicted proteins | sample saktaG_11_FD_190147 | JGI IMG/M metagenome (GOLD analysis project Ga0265594, IMG submission 190147) | Saline water microbial communities from Sakinaw Lake, British Columbia, Canada - sak_2011_5_24_80m | ecosystem: Environmental > Aquatic > Non-marine Saline and Alkaline > Saline ... | reverse complement strand
GAGAAAGCAAAAAAAGCCGAACAAAAACGGTAAAGGCTCAAACCATGAGCCAAGAAATAATTCCATGCAAGGGAGAACCTAGTTCTCCCTCTTTTTTTTTGACAAAATAGGTTCACAACATAGACGGTCGGACGAAGTAGCCCTATAACGTCGCACAAGATAGAAATGACGGATAATATAGATGGTCTGATTGTTGACTTTTTTATAAAAAGATGTATAATATCGATAGTTCTTAATATATAGAGAGGAGAGAATAAGTGGATATAAATGAGTTGAAGATTCTAAAGGAAATGTTTAAGGTTTTAAGTATACCATTCTATAGTCAGGCTGAGCCTTCCGAAAGCGCTGTAGTTATTGCTCCTGGTAAACTGCAAGATTACCGTATTATAGAAGGTGCAAAACTTTGGCCTTCGAAAGCAAAATACCTTTGGGTAACTGGTGCGAGAGAAGAACCTAAATACACTAGAGATCAAGTTGTCTCATGGTGTGGAGCCGATTCGTCTGATATTATTCTGATCGAAAGAGGATGGAATGCTAAAGAGCAGGCTCTTGGAATTTATGGTTTGATGATTGATCAATTCCCCGATGTGCGACATGTTATTATTGCTACAGCTTCTTATCACCTCCCGAGATGGTTTTTGACCTTCCTTCAGGTAATTAAAAAGAAACAGATTATTATCTCTCCCGTTCCTTTACTTAATTTAAATGGTCCTTCTTTTTTTGTGGAAGATTTGAAGTCCGAAATAGAGAGAATCAAGGCCTACAGAATTAAGGGAGATATTGCTTCATCTCATTATCTCAACACCTATCTTAGATGGAGATTATCTCAATAAAAAAGCTGCCTCAGTAAATATAAATAAAAAAGAGGCAGCTTTTTCTTTGCGTCCGACAATGTAGATGGTTAGACAAAAAATGCCCTAAATGACGGATAACATAGACGGTCGGACCAGGAGCCTCATTAACGTCTGACAAGATAGAAGCGACGGATAATATAGACGATTAGTTAAAATTAATCTGTCCAAGGTCGAACCTCAAATAATCGCCAAAAGGGCGGTTTTTTGGTAGAATAAGACAATATGGCATCTTTATTCGTTATCAATGCCGGCGGGGAAAAAGAGCCTTTTTCCTCTAAAAAAGTATACCGCTCAACCAGAAGAGCTGGAGCTTCTAGAGAGGTTGCTCAAAGAATTACCGAAACGATTAAGAGAGAAGTTTATCCAAATATTACAACCTTGGAAATATTCAGAAGAATAAAAGTATTGCTTCACCGGAAAGCTCCCAAATCAGCCTTGAGATTTAGCATCAAAGAAGGGATAAGAAAATTGGGCCCCACTGGTTTTCCTTTTGAAAAGTATATTGCTGAGGTTTTGAAAAGCTTGGGGTATAAGGTCAGAATAAACCAGTTTCTGCCTGGACGATGTATAAAGAACTATGAGATAGATTTTGTGGCTGAAAAAGGAAAGACGGTCTATGTAGGAGAATGCAAGTACCGGCATCTTTCTGGCGAAAGAGTGCGTTCTCCCGACGCTTTGACAAACTATGCCCGTTTTATGGATATTACAAAAGGCAGATATTTTAAGTCAAAGAAACGTCAGGGTTTTGCGATAAAAACAATGATGGTTACCAATACAAAGTTTACCAACAGAACCGTGCGTTACGCCCGCTGCATTGGCTTTGAGCTTTTAGGCTGGAGTTATCCGAGAAATAGGGGATTGGAGAGCCTGATTGAAACGGAAAAACTTTATCCGATTACGATTTTACCTTCTTTTAAAGGCTATCTAAAGGAAATCTTTGTCCAAAAAAGAAAAATGCTCGCTTGTGATTTACTTAATACTCCTGTTAATAAACTTGCTCAGATCCTGGGCGTCCGGCAAAAAGAGATTGAAAAATTGGCCAGAGAAGCAAGAATCTTGTTAGAGTAATATGAAAAATATTTTCAGGACAAGGATTAAGTGGTGGCTTGTCTTTTTGATTTTTGCTCTTTTTAGCAGCCTGTTAATTTTATTAGAAATTTTAATTATAAGATAGCAAAATGGAGAAACATTGCCAGAAAAGCGGTTTTTCGATAAAATGGAACTGATGTTAATAAAAGTGAAGGTTTTCCCAAATTCAAAAAAGGAAGAGATCGTCAAAAAATCGGAAGATAGTTTTGAGGTAAGAGTAAGAGAAAAACCCATAATGGGTCAGGCGAACAGAGCGGTGATTAAAAATCTTGCTTTTTACTTTAAGGTTTCCGAATCAAAAATCAGGCTGATTAAAGGATTCAGAGAAAGAAATAAGATGTTTGAAATAACCAAAACTTAGCCCGAAGTTAAATTGATGGAAGCTTCGCCTCCATCATATGAGCCAGAGCTGAAGCGAGCAAGGCAAAGCCTTGCTCAATGTCGTCAAGAAGGCGGTTTTTTGATAGGATAAATTAATATGAACTTAGGCATACTAATTATTTCAATAACCGTATTGGCATATATCAGCAATTGGGTTAACTGGCGTTACTTAAATTATAAATTAACTCATCTGCTATATTTTATTGGTGCTTTTGTCCACGAGACCTCTCATGCTCTGGCCTGTCTTTTGGCTCGAGCAAAAATAGAAGAGTACCATATTTTTTCAAGACAGCCTCGCGTCGTTTATTCTAGTCCAAGATTGTTATTAATCGGACAGCCCTTAATATCTTTAGCGCCGCTCATCGGTGGATTGCTCTTTCTCTTTTTAATTAATCACTATTGGCTGGCTAGCTATTTTGATTTGCCAGAAGTTTCTAACTGGCAGGATATCTTATTAGTCCCGCTTAAATTGCTGTCTCAGATAAATTTGTTAGACTGGCAGAGCTGGATGATGATTTTGCTGTTTTTAAACGTTGGAGCTATGATCGGGCCGTCTCTCAAAGACTTGAAAAGCATCTGGCCCATATTTTTCCTTCTCTTTTTTATTGAATCTTCTTTCTTCCTTAATTTTACCTTTTTGGTCATCGGCTTGATTTTAACCAACATCGTCATTCAGTTTTTTATAATTCTTTTCATTGGCTTGATTAAAGTTATAAGACACATTTTTAATCCTATTTAGCTTGAGAACATGGTAAAAATAAAAAAGAAAAAAGTGGTTATTGGCGGAACTTTCAATGTCTTACACAAAGGCCATGAGGTACTATTAAGAAAAGCCTTTGACTTGGGAGAGGTGACCATCGGTTTAACTTCAAATTCTATGGCCAGTAAGGCTAGGAGAAAAAGGGTAAAAGACTTTAAAGATAGGAAAAAAGGATTGGAAGATTTTACAATGAAGGAGTTTTCAGTAAAGCCAAAGATAGTAAAAATCAAAGATAAATTCGGTCCTACCCTGGAAGAAGGTTTTGATTATATTGTCGTTTCACCTGCTACTTATGCTACGGCAGTATTAATAAACCAAGAACGTCAAAAAAGAAGAAAAAAGCCACTAAAAATCGTCAAAATAGAGTTTATTTTAGGTAAAGATGGAATACCTCTTTCTGCCACTAAAATATTAAAACGTTAAGAAATAAGGTCAAAAATAATAGTAAAAGTTTAACCATGTTAAGTTTTAGTCGCTAAAATAGCGGTTTTTTGATAGAATAGCACAATGAAAAGCAGAAAATTAACCAGAAGTTTCTATACTGGGCCGACTCTAGAAATTGCTAAAAAGCTTTTAGGCAAATACATTGTCAGGAAGCATGGCAAGAAAAAGCTATCAGGTATGATTATTGAGACAGAAGCCTATATTGGGCCTCAGGACAAGGCTTCTCATGCCCATAAAGGCAAAATGACTCCTCGTAATAAGGCTGAATACCTAATTGGCGGCCATGTCTATATCTATCTGGTTTATGGCATGTATTGGCAGTTGAACATTTCAACAGGAAAAGCCAGCAAGCCAGAATGTGTTTTAATTAGAGCTTTAGATTCCAATTTGGGCAAGTTGGCCTCGGGTCCGGGCAAGCTTTGTCAGTATCTTAAACTAGACAAATCATTTTATGGTGAAGATGTAACCAAAAGCAAAAAGATTTGGCTAGAAGATAGGGGAATGAAAGTTAAACCGTCTCAGGTCGAAGCTACTAAAAGAATAGGGATTGATTATGCTGGGAATTATTGGGCAAATAAGAAATGGCGCTTTGTTTTAAGGAGTCAAACTTAGCCGAAAATCGCCAAAAAAGTTTTCCACAGAGAAGAGTACTTGACTAGCCTTTTGGCTGTTATATTGTGAAGTAATAAATTCATTAAGGAGGTAAATTATGCCAGGGATTTTGCTTGATGGGAGAATATATGAGATGCGACGCAATGGAAGCCCTTTTTTGGCTCGTGGCGGTGATGGTGTCGGACTGACAGAAGTGGTGAGATTTGAAGACGGTAACGGTAGCGATTTTTGCGTAACAGAAAAATGGTTCCAAAAAAAATTTAGAAAGAATGATAAATTAGCCAGAATTAGAATTGACACCAGCAAAAATCCTCCTAAGATAAGACCCCTGGTTCCCTGGTATAGAAAATTGCCTTTAGCTCATTAAGAGTAATAGCTGCTTAACTTGCCGATTAAGCAGCTATTTTTATTTGCAGAAGAACAGTTTTTTGGTAGAATGGAATAGAAAGTCGAATAATTAAATTTTTAAAAATTTATGGAGAATAAAGATTTAAAAAACTTAAGAGAAGATTTAATAGGAGAGCTAGGAGCTATTAACCAATATCAGGAGCATATAGACGAGACTGAGGACAAAGAGATTAAGAAGGTTTTAGGCCATATTCGGGACGATGAAAAAGAGCATGTGGCTGAGTTAACCAAATTGCTCAGAGAGTTTGACCCAACACAAGAAGAGAAATTTAAGAAAGAAGAGCTTTAAAAGAAAGCATGAAACTTTGCAGCGCCTGTTTGCTGGGGATAAAGTGCAGATACAATGCTAAGAGTAAGTCAAATAAGAAGGTAATTAAATTATCTAAGAAAGAGGCTTTGATTCCTGTTTGCCCAGAGCAAATGGGTGGTTTATCAACACCGAGAGAAACAGCTGAAAAGAAAAAGGGAAAAGTTATTACAAAATCAGGCAAAGATGTAACTTTGAATTTCAAGAAAGGAGCCAGAGAAGTTTTGAAAATAGCCAAATTGCTTGGGATTAAAAAAGCAATTTTAAAACAGAGAAGTTCATCTTGTGGCTGTGGCAAGATTTATGATGGCACTTTTTCTGGCAAAGTTATTAAAGGCGATGGAGTGACCGCTGCTTTATTAAAAAGAAACAGCATTAAAGTCATAGGCGAAGAAGATTTATAGTCTGTTTGATCTCGAACAATCGCCAAAGAGGCGATTTTTGTTTTTGCTTGACAAATTATGATTATTGCTGTATAATTTCTTTATAAGGAGGATATTATCGATGAATTTATTACCAGGAGAACCTTTTAAAAAGGCAAGAGAGAAGTATATAACTCTAGGTTCATTAGCAATGACAGCAGAAGACCATGGGGTAATGGGGAGTACGCCAGCTGACAAATTGGCGGCTAATCCAGGTAAGACACGGGCTGAGCTGATGAGTGACCAGGAGATTTTAGAATATCTCAGAAAACAGAAAAGAAGTATAGAAGGATATCCAACAGAAAAATGTAAAGGGAATTCTGTTATTCAAAGCTTCTTAACTATTAGAGCACGAAAATTAAAAACCTCTGTAGAATATTTAAGGGGGATTGGTCGCTTGCCAGAAGAATTTGTCAATTTCTCTCAAGAAAGTGTCGAAAATTAAATCGGCACTTTTTTCTTATAGCCAAAGATACGGTTTTTTGATAGAATTTAATAATATGACTTTAGTTTTTAGAAATCAGCAGAATAATTGGGCCTATGTTTTAGTAGTGGTGGTAATTAGCGCAATAGCTGCCTGGGGAATTTTAAGCTATACGGCAGACACTATCCAGGAGATTAATTCTCTTTCAGCTGTTGACTTGCCATAGAGTATGATTATATAATTTAAGAAGCTTTATATGGCTAAAAGAAAGCGAAAAATCAAAAAAAGTAAGAAAAGAGCTAAGAAGAAAAAAAAGATCGAACCTCAAGAATTAATCCACCGAATTCGCATTAAGGTAATTGGCATTGGGGGCGGGGGCAGTTCAATTGTTTCTGAAATTGCTTCTCAAGTCCAAAGGGTGGATTTTGTTGTTGCCAATACTGACACGCAGGCGCTCAAGCAAGCTTCCCGAAGCGTTAAACGTTTACATTTCGGTCAGAACTTAACTCATGGTTTGGGCTGTGGCATGGATGCAAGACTGGGTCAGAAAGCAGCCAGAGAGGCCAAGGATAGAATAGCTAAACTGTTTAAGGGAATTGACTTGTGCGTTTTGGTTTCTTGCCTGGGAGGTGGTACTGGTTCTGGAGCCTCTCCCGAATTTGCTAAAATTGCCAGGGATATGGGAGTTAAAACTCTTGGTATTTTTACTCTGCCTTTCAAGTTTGAAGGAGGTAAAAAAGCTCAGGTTGCTAAAAAGAGTTTAGAGAAGATAACTCCTAATTTGAATGCTTTATCTGTTATCCCCAACGAAAATATATTTCAGATTATTGATAAAAAGACGCCTCTTAAACAAGCTTTTTCAGCTGTTAACAAGAGATTAGCAGAAAATCTGCGGGGACTCTGTGAGATGATTTATCTGCCAGGCCTCATTAACATTGATTTTGCTGACCTTAAAGCAATACTGGAAGGTCGGGGAAAATTAGCCTACTTAAATAGTGCTACATGTCAGGGTCCTGATCATGTAGAAGAAGCAGCCAAACAGGTTCTGAAAAGTCCTTTGTCAGAGTACGGTATTCAGGGAGCAGAAAAGATTATCTTTAGCATGACAGCCAATCAAGACTTGGGTATGAAAGAGGTTGAGCATATTTCACGGACTATTTCTGATTTCAATCGTAGAGCCAAGATTATTTTCGGTGTTTCTCAAAATAACAATTATCGTAATAAAATTAGAATAGCTTTGTTGGCTGTTGGCTGCGGTAAAAAACCTAAACTTCAGCCCAAGCTAAAGCCTAAGCCAAAGCCAGAACCAAAACCTGAATCTAAGCCGAAGCCAAGACGCAAGCCTAAACCAAAATCTAAACCCAAGCCTCGGCCCAAGCCAAAGCCTCGGCCACGCCCTAAACCTAAAAAAAAGAGAAAAAAACCCGTTTCTATTAAACCTCTAGTGGCTAAGAGGAAAAAAAGAAGAAAGCTAAATCCAGCTCCAGTTTCTATTCCAGTCAAAGTGGAAAAAGAAGTGCCAACTAAGACTTTAATGCGCAAGAATGCGCTTGATTTGAGAAAAGAAGCAGAGAAAGCTGAAGAAGAAATACTGGAACAGGAAAAGAAATGGGATGTCCCAGCTTTCTTACGCAGGAAGCCAGAACAAGAGAAGTAATCAAAAGAGGCCCTTGAGCAATCAGGGGTTTTTGTTTGTTTGTTTTTCTGTGGTAAAATAATTAAATGAAGCAAGATTACGACTTGATTATTATTGGCGGTGGGCCAGCTGGTATTAGTGCTGGTATTTATGCTGCAAGACAAAGATTGAAGACCCTATTGATCACCAAGAGTTTTGGAGGACAGATGACAAGAAAAGCTGTTGAGATTGAAAACTACCCTGGCTTTAAAAAAATCTCCGGCTTGGATTTAATTAAAAAGTTTGTCAGTCATTTAAAAAGCCAGAAGATCGAGATTTCTCAGGACTCAGTAGCTAAAGTTGAGAAAAAAGGAAAAGGTTTTTCTATTTTGACTAAGAAAAAGAAAAGATATATATCAAAGGCTGTTATTGTAGCTTCGGGTGCCGACCCTCGGCTTTTGGAAGTTCCTGGCGAAAAAAAGTTTATTGGCAAAGGAGTTTCTTATTGTGTTACTTGTGATGGTCCGATGTATACTGGCAAGGAAGTGGTGGTGGTTGGCGGAGGCAATGCTGGTTTTGAAGCTGCCATATCTTTGAGTAGTTATGCTAAAAAGATATATATTTTAGAGTTTGGCGATAAAGTTAAAGCTGACGTAGACAATCAACTGAGAATTAAAGAAACAGGCAATATTGAAGTTATTACTTCTGCTGCTTTAAAGAAAATTCAGGGCCAAGCCTTTGTTGAATCAATTGTTTATCAAGACAGAAAATCAAAAAAGCTTAATACTTTGAGAGTTAAAGGAGTTTTTGTTGAGATAGGTTCTCAACCAGCCACTTTCTTTGTCAAAGGTTTGGTTGAGTTTAATGAGAAAGATGAGATTGTTGTTGATGCCAAAACCAGCCAAACCAAGACAGCTGGTCTTTTTTCAGCTGGCGATGTTGGTGACGTAGCTTTTAAGCAGATTGTTATTGCTGCTGGCCAAGGAGCTAAAGCTGCTTTGTCAGTTGATAAATATCTTCAGAAACATGGCAAAGTCTAAAATTAAAACAATCAAGGCCAGGGAAATTTTAGATTCAAGGGGCTATCCAACGGTTGAGGTTGATTTAGAATCAGACTCTGGTTTTTTTCGCGCTTCAGTCCCGGCTGGCACCTCAAAGGGAAAGTATGAAGCAAAAGAATTAAGAGACGGCGGCCAGAGATATCATGGCATGGGAGTCAGTAAAGCAGTTAAGAATATCAATAAAGTCATCGCCCCAAAGCTTAAAGGAAAAGATCCTACAGAGCAAAAGAAGATAGATGACCTGATAAGAAGGCTTGATGGAACGCGAGACAAGAGAAAATTGGGTGCTAATGCTATCTTGGGAGCGTCTCTGGCTGTTTTAAGGGCTGGGGCAGGTGCTAAGAAAATGCCTTTATGGCAATGGATAGCTCAGCTTTCCCAGACAAAACCCAGCTTGCCTACACCTTGTTTTTTATATATTGAGGGCGGGCTGCACGGCAGAGGTGATTTGGATACGCAAGAGTTTATGGCCTTTTTGGAAACAGATTCTTTTAAGGACAGGATAAGATTTGGCACCGAGCTCTATTATACCTTGAGAGAGATTCTCAGAGATAAATTCGGCAAGGGAAGTACCAACGTTGGCCTGGAAGGAGGTTTTACTCCGCCTTTGCAAGAGAGCAGAGAGGCTCTGGATTTAATTGTTAAAGCTGCTAAAAAATCAGGCCATAAAATAAATATTATTCTTGATATGGCAGCCTCCACTTTTTTCCAGGATGACAAGTATTACTTTGAAGGAGAAATCCTTAAGAGAGAAGACCTTTCAAGATTTTATTCAAAGCTCTGTCAGCAATATCCTATTGTTGGCATAGAAGATCCTTTTTCAGAGGAAGATTGGCAAGGCTTTCAAGATATCACTGAGAAATTATCAGAGAAAGTTGATATTATTGGCGACGATCTTTTGGCAACCAATCTTTACCGAATCCAGCAAGCAGAGGACAGGGAAGCTTGCACTGGCTTAATTCTAAAGCCCAACCAGATAGGTACGGTTACTGAAACTTTGGAAACAGCTAAGCATGCCCTTGAAAATAATTGGCAGGTTTTTGTCAAACACAGATCAGGAGAAACTTCTGATGCTTTTATTGCTGATCTTTCAGTTGGCCTGGGAACTGGCTGGATTATGGCCGGGGCTCCCAACAGAGGAGAAAGAGTGGCTAAATACAACAGATTATTGAGGATAGAAGAAGAATTAAAAACATTTAAATAAGAACCTGGTGAGACCAGAACCTTGATTCTCACTTTGTTCAAAATAATATGCCTAAATTACTTTTATTAAGACATCTTGAATCTCGCTGGAATTTGGAAAATAGGTTTACTGGCTGGGTTGACGTTCCTTTGTGCAAAGAAGGAATTGCCAGGGCTGAAGGAACAGCCCAAAAAGTTTTTCAGTATAAGATTGATATAGCTTATTCTTCTCCCTTGTTAAGGAACCAAAATACTTTAGTCAGGATTTTAGATTGTATTGGGAAATATCCTATTTTTATCTATCTTGATAAGGGCAAAATGAGGGATTGGGGGCATTTTAAAGACATTAGTCAGTTTGATTTGCCGGTCTATATTTCAGAAGCTTTGAATGAAAGATATTATGGTAAGCTGCAAGGATTAAATAAGGCAGAAGCTATGAAAAAATTCGGCAAAGAAAAAGTCCAGCAATGGAGAAGGAGTGTTGATAAAAAACCGCCTGGGGGAGAAAGTTTAAAAGGCACCATTAAGAGAACAAACCCTTTTTACAAGAAATATATTGAGAAGGATTTGCGAGAGGGGAAGAATGTTTTAGTGGTGGCCAGTCATAATGCTGCTAGGGCCATTATTAAATACATTGAGAAGATATCTGACAAAGACATCGTCAAAGTGGAGGTGCCTTACGGCGGTTTAATCGTCTACGACTTTGACAAATCTTTGAACCTTAAAAGTAAAAAGTTCCTCTAGTTATTTACAAAAAACGAAGCTTATAGTAGAATTCTAATTATGATAGAAATTTTAAATAAGAACTTAATAGCAATAGCTATTATTATAGCCGGACTTATTATTGGTGGAGTATATTTTTATACCAATCAGGAAGCAATTCAAGGTCTCTCTGCCCAAGAAGCAGCTGACAAAGCCATTAGCTTCATTAACCAGAGTATAGAAAAAGAAAATGTTACTGCTTCTTTATTGGACGTGACAGAAGAAACCGGGCTTTATAAAATTCATCTTAAGATTGAGGAAACAGAGTATAACTCTTACATTACCAAAGACGGCAAGCTTTTATTTCCTAACGCTTTTAATCTAGAGGAGCAAACAGAAGAAGTTGCTAAAGAGGAAGATTCAGCGCCCGAAGAGATAATTAAAAAAGACACGCCAGAGGTTAAGCTTTTTGTGATGAGTTATTGCCCTTATGGCTTGCAGGCTCAAAAGATGTTTTTGCCGGTATACAATCTATTAAAAGACAAGGTAGAAATGGAAGTCTATTTTGTTGACTATATAATGCATGAAAAAAAAGAGATTGATGAGAACTTAAGACAGTATTGCATTCAAAAAGAAGAGGCCGAGAAATACTACAGTTACTTAAGCTGTTTTGTAGTTGATGGCAACTTTGAGAAATGTTTTTCTGATACAAAAATAGACAAAACAAAACTTGAATCCTGTGTTTCAGAAACTGATAAAGAATTTAACATTACTTCTAAATATAATGATAAAAGTACCTGGATTGGTTCAACCTGCCCGGATCCACCCTATTGTTTCCCAAAGTTTGATGTTCAATCCGACCTTAATAAAAAATATGGAGTGGAGGGTTCTCCAGTCGTAGTGATAAACGATGAAATTGTCAACGTAAACCCCAGGTCGCCAGAGAAGTTTAAAGAGATTATTTGTTCAGCTTTTAATTCAGAACCGTCAGAATGTTCCCAGACCCTTTCTGACGAAGCTTTTTCTTCGGGTTTTGGTCTGATATCGGGTTCTTCCAGCAGCGGAAGCTGTGAGTAGATAAATTTTTTGAATATATTAAAACAAAATTAGTAGTTTTATGCCTAAGGTTCGAGTATTTTCAACTTCTATGTGTCCATACTGCACTACTTTAAAAGAGTTTTTGAAAGAGAAAAATATTGAGTTCGAGGATATTAACGTGACGGAAGATATTCAAGCTCAGGAAGAGATGATTAAAAAATCAAAACAGATGGGCGTGCCAGTTGTTGAGATAGATGAAGAGATTGTCGTTGGCTTTGACAAAGAGAAAATTTGTAAATTATTAAACATTAAAGATTAAATTTATGATAAAAGTTGCTATCAACGGCTTTGGTCGCATTGGCCGGCCAACCCTCCGCCATATTTTAGACAAACATCCTAATCTTCAAGTGGTGGCTATCAACGACTTAACAGACCAGAGAACGCTTAAGCATCTTTTTAAATACGATTCTGTTTATGGTATTTATAAGAAACCCATTGGTGCTCAGGTTAAATTTTTAGCTGAGAAAGATCCAGCAAACCTGCCTTGGAAAAAATTAGGAGTTGATGTTGTTTTGGAATGCACAGGAATTTTTACAGAT
>Ga0265594_1002852_pt1 | contig 11909 bp, 17 predicted proteins | sample saktaG_11_FD_190147 | JGI IMG/M metagenome (GOLD analysis project Ga0265594, IMG submission 190147) | Saline water microbial communities from Sakinaw Lake, British Columbia, Canada - sak_2011_5_24_80m | ecosystem: Environmental > Aquatic > Non-marine Saline and Alkaline > Saline ... | reverse complement strand
GTATCAGCGTCATGGGCCCCAGTGCCCACCATCAGCGACGCCTCGTATGCGCCGACGTAGATATACGCTTTAGGGCGTCCATCCCTCTGGAGGAACGCTGGGTGAAGTTCGAACCCTGTCATCGAAGCTCCGCTGATCCACCATTGATACACGCCGCTGGTGAGTTGCTCGCCCCGCACGTAGAACGCGGGTATCTCAACCATGACCTCTCCGTTGCTCCCATTACTAGCGTAGTCGCCGTCACCATATCGAGCATTGATCGTACCATCAGGAGCTAGATTCACGCGTGTGATACTACCCCACACTTCATGATTGTTAAAATCGTCAATCGTTGGAGTTATGGTGGCTCCATCTATGTCTATCTGGGTCCACGTATCCGTCCCCTGATTCCACTGAACACCATAAATCTGCCCTTCAGGAAGTACAGCCCCATCCCGCAGAACCACACCGTTTATAGTAGTATTAGTCCCAATCGTAGTGATAACCCCGTTTAGTTGTTCTACAATAACTACGTTTGTTGGTCTGGTCAGTGATGTATTGAACTGGACATCACGCAAATACAACATTCCTTCAGTGAGGCTTCCTAGTATCGTTTCCTGCAATGCTGTTCGGTTAACATTACTGGTTACGCTTCCGTCCGTCCCGTTTTTGGCGTAGTAAATGGTCGGTGCCGCCGGAGGATCACCCCAGATAATATAGCTGGCGGGCTGCTGGGGATACATGGCGAGCTGCGTCACATTATAGATGCCCCGCGCATAGATGTCATCGGCCTCCACGCTGCTGAAATTCACGTCGCTTGTCGTGAGAACATTCTGATCCATGTCATAGAGCTCGTTAGCACCCTGGCCCGTGTCAAGAGTGCCAAGTGTGGCGTCACCAGCCGGATCCGCGTTCTGGATATACCCCGTTACATCCGTGCCTCCTATATAGTAGTAGGTGCTGTTGAGGTAGTCAACCACCAGAGTCGAGACGCCTGCCGCCGTAGTTCTAAGAGTGTCACCTGGGACCGCAGCGTAAACAAGGCCAGAGATCCCCAGCAACATAATGAGGACAAAGCCCACTATACGCCTGTCATGGCTCTTACTCATCTTTTTCTTCTCCTCTTTGTCGTGGCCCTGTATTTGCGGTAGTATTCCCTGTGGTACTTGGTGCGTTTAGGGTCGTTGCGGCACCTGATCCCGGTTTTACGGCGTTTTCGAGGCATACCAATAAGTATAACTTGTTATACCCTTATATATTTGTTGAGTATAAAATATGTTGAGTAACATGAACGAGAGGAATAGAAACTCACTCGTTTTCCTAGTGTCAATATTGATCTTCTCCATCGCCCTCACCGTAGGCTTCGCAGCCGTCCCAGCCGACACCCTGAGAACAACCACCGCCGGGGTATCCACCCTCGTCGTTGACCAGCTCAACGTGACAGACACCTACTTCTTCACATGGAACGGCACTATCTACAACCTAACAGAAGTTGTCGCTGGCCTTCTCGGGTGGAACGCCACAGACGAGTGGGGCCTAGTCTACGGGACAACGGGTGACTGGTTCAACTACACCGAGATCACCGCCACACCTGTCTACCTTGGATTACAGATGCACCCACTTAACCTCACAATCGGAGGCGACTACCTGATACCAAACGTCTATGATAAAGACGCTACACACTGGCAACTAGAACTCGTATGGCTTACTAATGGAACACAGTGCGACAAAGATTGCCTAGTCATGTACTACGCGCACGTTGAATGGGATAACGAGGACGGCCTAGAATACCTGGAACCTAATGACGGGGAGCCCGTGTAAGATGAAGCGCAGCCTCAACATACTGCTGCTCGCGGTGTTACTGGCTTCTCTGCCGGTGACGCTTGTTGAGGCCATAACGATAAACGGACCCTACAACTTCCAGGGACCACAAGGAGGAAACGTAAGGTTCGGCAGCGCGACAGTCTCAAGCCAAGTCAACATAGTGAACGCCCTCATCAACCTGAACGGCCTGACTTTCGGCGGCGGCGCAAACCGTGGAGCCCTCGGCTTCGACGCCCAGACAGGCGTAAACATGACGATCATAGCCGTCAACAGATACACCATAGTCTACAATGTCTCGACAGCCATCGGAACCCCGGTTCTCACCTACGTCCACTACAACCGCAACGACAATACCCCCACAGGCACAAACACGGACAGCGTAGCCTACAACCCAGCCACAGAAATAGCCACAGTCACCACCACCGGAGACGGCATAATAGTCACCCTCAACTACGCCACCGCCAGCAGCATAGCCATACAGAACTACAACACCTTCCTCGGGATACTCCCCGTAATGATGATACTGCTAAGCCTGGAGATGAAGAAACGCGACCTAGTAGACAACAGGCTATTCATCTTCATGATGATCGTAGCCGCAGGCGGGCTACTCATAGTAGCCATGAGACTAGCAGGGATGTAAAATGGGACTAACAGAACGAATAAAGAATGCTTCAGACTCGGTACAGAGAAGATACAAGGAAAGACAGGAACGCATAGCTAACCAGGTGTCAAGGCTGTTCAGTAAGGCGGGCTTCAGCTCAGTGACGGCCCACGGGCTCAGGAAAATGCACAGCACCTATAACTACCATAGTATTCATCATATCTTCAGATACATTAGCTAACATTTCAAATATTGTTAGAATGGGGCTTTCACCTCTTGACATTTTATAACCTAATTGCCCCATATAATCCCAGATAATCGGACTTATTTCATATTCTTTAGCGATATTTGTTAAAATTAAGAGAGGTTCTGATTTTTGCTCATCATAAATTTCTTTTATATATTTTTCAAGAAGTTCTGGTTTAGCTTGCAGTCTCAGGGCTTGATTTATACCTGAACCTGTAAGCCAATATGGTTTAGACATTCCTTCGGTTTCTATTTCGAAAATTAGATTAAGCCCATCGGGTCCGAGTGTTTCTTTTATACGCTCCCAGTGTGCATTACTCATAATCTTTTCTTTCTTATGTATGGCGTAACCGGTTAGTGGCCCTTTTTCAGCTAGTGCAGAGATCAGTTTTTCCTCAACATTTGTTAAGCTCATATACTACATTTTCACCTACTACATATCTAGTATTACACTACGTCGTATCTAATATATATGGTTAACCTGCTTACTAAGTATCAAATGAAACCTGAAAAAACTGTGACCGCTGTTAAGGTCACAAAAACTGTGTGGCGTGAAATCCAGAGCCGCAAGGATCTAGGGGAAAGCGCCGACGATGTACTACGGGAGGCGCTTAAGCTGCCCCCGAACGAGGCGGCAAATACATCATGGTCCGCAAGAAGGGCGGCGGCACCCGCAGAGAATACATAAAATAATTCAACCATTTACCATGCCTAGATGAGTAGATTTTATTCACCAAGGTACGGTGATCCCCATCGCGTCGGCTAGATCCTGCCCACTGAGGTAGTAGACAGCCATCTCTGTGCTGCTCCACTTGAAGTGCTGCTTTAGTTCAGGGGTGCCGAACCTGTCTTTACCGTATTTGTGGCGCAGGTAGCGAACCTGGAGGGCGCGACATGCGTGGGGGAACAGATCTGTGTGGAGCTCAGCGAGCCGGTCCTGTACTATTGTTTCGCTGCATGGCTCGGTGGGTATGGGTTCGCGGCTGAAGGGAAGCCGACGATAAAGAAGGTAATTGTATCCTTGATCCTGTAGCTGCTCAACGAGGTCTATGAACTCCTCTACAAGCGGCATACCCCTGGGAACCACGTGTTCCCGGTACTCTATCTTCTGCCGTGTCTCGGGCCGGTAAATGACTTCATCGCTGAGTGATCCGTCCTGCTGACGGACTTTGCTGACCACCTTCTTGTAGATCACGTTGCCATCATGGTCCCGTATCTTCTCCCGCTTCTTCAGAACCGGGGCCTTCTTGTAACCGATACTGTCAGCCGTCCACGTCCACCCATCAGGGCTGAGCATGATGCCCTCACCCTCACGGCACCCAGAGATCCATAAGGTCAAGAAGTGCCTCCGCGAGTCCTCCGGGTACGGGCATGGCTGAACCATCTCGACCCCACGGACTTTACGCTTTATCTCCCTGTAGGCCGCATCATAGTATCCCTGTATCTGCTCTGGTCCCCGGTAGCTGGGTGCGTCACCACCCATAATAGTACGACGACCCTCACCAGTCACTTTTACTCCTCTCTAGGAAACTCTGATACTTTGATCCAGTCGCCAAACGCATAGGTTCTGTAATGATCTAGAGGTATATCCTCTGGTGCAATTGTGTCATGAACTATGGTTTCCAGTTTCTTTAGGAAATCATCTCGTTTGGTCTTATCCAGAGAGGCATAAAGTACCTCTTCAAATTCGTAGTTAGCACCACGAATAATGTAGATGTATTCAACCATTTCTATCACAGTATAAATCCTTATACTACTATAAAAACACTGTGGGTACTATGTTGTACTACCCACAAGTGGAGAAAACGCGAGAAAAAGGGGGGTTTAATATTATTATATAGATAAGGGGTCGCGCGCGCGGAGTATTGGTGTCCAGACCAATAGTTAATGTTGTGGTCGTTGGGGTGGTACGAGTTTCATTAAATATATTCTAACTCGTTCAGACTTTTTACCACTAATATCTGCACCATACTTATCAAACAATATTGCCCTTACGTCGTTTGTGTCGTAAAAGTCGTTGCGATTTATTCTAATATTTCCGACATCATCAAGGAGTAATTCCGCTAGTTCTTTTTCGCTCATCTCTGCGGCTGCTTGTCTCATTTCTTCTTTAGCGTCTTTATCGGCTTCGCCTTCTATGAAGGCTGCTTTGTTTCGTTCGTATCTTGCCCTGATTGTCATACAGGTTTCGTTTTTCTCACAGGTGAGGCATGTAATGTAGTCGCATGTATCATAGTCTGGGAGCTGTAGAATTAGGCCACCTTTACGGTGTGGGTATCTTTGTTCATCGAATCTTGCGTGGCTTGGGGCATATACTGTGGCTCTTCCTCTTTCTTCCATGTGGATGTGATAGTTGATAATTCTTTCACGTATGATGCTGTCTAGCATGCTCCGGTGTAGCGAGACAATTAATATTACGTATCCTTTGAACCTTGCGGCTGCTAAGAATTTCATTAGTTTAAGCTGTTCCTTGTTTCCCCATTCTCGGGCTGATGCTCCCCATTGGGATTCATCTATTATGATTACTTGGTTTCGTTTTAGTCCACCGCGCCCAGAAACTAGGGATAGAATCTTACTACGGCTCATGACTATTTGTTTATCTGGGTCAAACCGTGGATCAAAAATCTCTGCTAACCTGATTGCGGTGTATGTTTTTCCTTCTCCTTGAGTGGCTGTAACCATCCCCACGACTGGTTTTTGCTTAGTTTGTCTAATGGCTATCTCATTAAAGAACCAGGGCTTTTCGTTGTCACCAATGCCCACAGCATAGCCGCGAAAATTAGTGACGAGTTTAGGTGTTCCCTTGTAGTTGATCCAGCATTTCTGGTGTAAGGGGTTTTGCTCTGGGTGATCGTTTTTTTTTGGATCATCCAGCGGGGTGGGCGTACCTAAATCTAAGTCCTCTTTGGACGGGTATAACCCATATTCTGTGTTCATTGGCTCTGTTTTCCATGAAAGCCCCGAGATCTCGGCAGCCGTTAATATTAAATTGTTGAATACCTCATAATCAATCTCCTTTTCCGTTTTCAATGTTGGGCTATATATCCTTGAATCCGTCCAGTCAACAGACCCATCTTCAAGCCGCTTAACACTGAATCCTGAGTCTGAACTTAAACCAAGATCTGTATGGCGGTTATTCCATACAAGGGGATTATCCTCAAAGCCGAGGTCGGTTCCTATTCCGCTAGTCTTGAAGAACAAATATGTTTTATCTTCCTCAAAAATGTCGGATTGATCTAAAACCCATTTCCTCATTTCGATTGGAAGCAATCTTAGTTGCTGTCTTACATATGCATCGTATTTTCCCATGTAGTCACCTGATGAAAGGTTTGTTCTATCTAGGTGTCTGAGCCAGATCATTGACATGTCTGGTTTGTCTTTGTATCCTTGTATTTCACCCATTTTTTTTTCTCTCCTTGTTGAGCAGCCAGAAATAGTGACTGAATATGATCAAGTCTACTAGCACGTAGAGGAGTATGCCGCCGCTTATGGGTGATCCTATCATTACGTAGAGTATCACAAAGTGCCCAAGGCCCCATATCAGTATGAAGCCCTGGTTTAGGGCTGTGAGGAGGCGAGGCCGTGGTCTGGGTTTGTCAAAACGCTTCACGGCTTCCTGTATCTCCTCATTGGTTACTCCAGTTTTGGGCGGTGCATCTGGATCGTAGTTTTCCCAAGGATCGGCTTCTTTGCCTTTAATTATACCAAGTACATCGTCTATTAGCTTCTTCATTCTAGACCTATCTCCTTGCGTTCTTCCCATCGTTCATATTCACGCACCTTATCCCGGTCCATGATACGATCAAGTATGCTGGGTTTTTCTGGTGGAGGCCCCAATGGTACATGTGCGCCCTTCAAAGCTAACTCAGCTTTTATTATATTATCCTGTCCTCTACCATAGATCGCATTCAATAATCGTAGATAATTATCAGTTAACGCTTCATCAAACCGCTTTCTATTGACTACTACATCTCTTCTGGTAAGTCTGTATAGAATTGGTTTAAACTGATCAGGTAGTTTCTCAGATGGCACAAGATAAGTTAATTTGATTGAATCATATTCTCCTTTAGCAGCTATCTTTGGTTCAGTCCCTAATTGGGCTACCTGCGAAGTCGGGGTTGGGTCACTTCTTTTCTCATATTCACCCATATTAGAACCCTCTCAATACCTTGAGCCCCATGAGTACGTAGGTTAAACCGACCCCCATGCCTACCCAAGGCAGCCTATCCATCGCCCTGTCTACCCATTTTTTAACTTCTTTCGCAGTGCCAAGTTTCGCCAAGTTATCGAGATCCGCGTCGTATAATACGCCCTCTGCTTTGAGTTCATCAAACTTTTGCTGCATATCTTCATCTGGTACAAAGGGTAGAACTGTTACCGTGGTTCCAATGTATGTCTCATCTACCTTTTCCCTAAGTGCTTGGGGGAGTCCATTATAGCCTTTGTCGGTCCAGATTATTTTTAGATATGACTCTAGATCAGTTTCAGCCTTTTTCCCTTTGTCTCCTGCTCCCTCCCTCTTGATGTAGCTTACGAGGGGTGTGCCTTCCACTGCTAGGAAGCGAACCGCTTTCTCAGTCCATCCTGGACCTAGTTTGAAGAAACGATACAGTATACCATCATGTTTCTTGCAGTATATGACAGACTCGGTTTCACGGTCTACTTTTAGCGTGGTGTATCTATTGTCCTCTGGGTTGAGGAGCATGACTTCCTTCTTCTGTCCGGGGCGTCTTAGCTGCATCATTCTGTGTTTTTCTCCCTTTCTATTTTTTCTCTAACAGCTTGACGAACAAAATCACTTACACTCATATAGTCTCCGCGCATCACTGCTGAAATTATTTGATCTTTTTCTTTAGTGGTTATTCTACCTTGAACGTTCTCGCAGGCATACATCTGTTATTTAATGTATGTATAAGTATAAATATTTATACCTACATAGTTTGTGTATAATGCCGACATACTTTGTGCCAAACAAGTTTAAGCGCGTCGAGGAGAGCAGGGATAGGAAGGATCGGCTACGTAAGTCATCGACGCATAACCAGCCCCGCGTCAAGATATGGACCGTGACCCTCTTCTCACCTAAACCCAGAGACAGATTAGCGTACTATATCGTTAACCCGGATAAGCCGCTGGACTTGCAGAAGGTGGCTGAACGCATGGCTGAACTCTACGGGATGAATGTCTATGTCTATGAGAACCTGTTTAACCTATTCGACGTAAACCTTGAGAAGGCCACTGAGTTCAGCGTGATTGAACGAGTTACCTTACAGGTGTTGAGTGAGTTTGATGCTTAACTATGGCTACGTTCAACTGGCTCAGTGGTTCCAGCTCTTCCTATGGTTCAACCTCTATCACTCAAGGATCAAGCTAGAGGCGTGGTACTATGAGGCCCTGTACTTTGTGGGGTTACTGTTGTCCTGTTGCGTGGTGTGGAGGCTTCAGCCCACCTTCGGTTATGTCTCGTCTTGGATATTGTCGCAGTACATATTCTTCCTCTTTGTATCGATGATAGTCTACAGGTGGAGGTTCGGGTTCAAACAGGCGTTATGCCTCACCTTCTTGACCGTCTTCCTTAACAGCTTCTACTGGGAACTGTTCTACCATGTCCATGAGTTTCAGATATGGCTGCCCATTAGCCTCGGGTTTGAGTGGTGGTATGTGCGGCTGCCCCAGTGGATCAGGGTGTTGCCAGCGTTCTTCCTGGTTAGAAACTTTGAGGTACGGGATACACGGTTTCTAGGCGCGGGGCTGGCGGGTAGCTTCTTGTTGACTTATCTGCGGTTCGTGTATCATGTTAGGTGGGTGTGGCTTATGCCACTTCATAGGGCTTTCTGTTTGGCTACGTTGATAGCTACAATTTATATTAGTGCCAGTAAAGAGGTTAAGGTGAAAGAAGTTGGGTAGGAAAAACAATAGTCTGGCTTTGACGATTATATTCATCCTCTGCATGATAGCGTTCTTCATCTATAACACGGATCCCGCCCTACAGATAACCACAGAATATCTGAATCTGCTTCCTGTGACGATCCTCTTGGTCATAACACTGTATGCTGTGAAGAACAGCCACGGAGTATCATTCATCGGAGCCTGTTTCTTCGTCGGCGTCGCGCTGGCCTTCCTCGCAGACACATTGAACACGGCCGGAGCAATCATACCGACATGGCTCATAAACTGGGGCTGCACCCTCCAGTATCTTCAAGCCCTCCTTATCCTGGTGTCTACGGGTATCGGTGTTCTCTTCCTGAGGGACTAAACCTTATATACGCAGTATAATATTTTATACCAAGGCAATAGCCTAACCGTAATTAGGAGCTGAAAAAACATATCTGGGGTTGCAAACTCGATCGTCAAGAGCCCGATATTCATGTTCCTGATCGTCATGTTCGTTGCAGTAATTCTATGGCAGATGGAGGCCATGGTGAGCTTCGCCGACGCGATCTATGACGGCATCAACTCAAGTTTCGGCTTCTTCCCGGTGATCGCAATCGTCGGCGCGTTAGCCTTCTTGTCTGGAGGAAGGAAGTAGCCTTCCTCTCTTTTAGGTTGACCGTACCACTTTTTATTTAAAGGTATAAATTTTTATACCTTTCAACTGTTTCTGTATATGTATGGGTAAACGTAACCATCTTGGCAGACTCTACACCCGCTTAGTGCCCAAAAAGGTGCGTCAACACACGAACAAAATTATCAAGCAGAAACCAGCGGAGAAGGGAAAGAAGATACTATCCGATAAGGTAGACCAGGTTCTCTGGGGGAAGAAGCGTAGATGAGCCACCGCAAATCACCTTACCGCCACCCCGTCACAGGTCACTACCGAGATGGGAAGCACATAGACCCCTATGAGCGCGGGAAAGGCGAGAAGCCTAAGATACCCCATAAAGTAGGACAGCCCCGTGGAGGCGGGAAGCCAAGCTTCAATGTCTCCTTCTATTTCCCAGATGGCCGTGAAACCTATAATGTGGGTGGCGGCACGCTCACGGGTGCGCTGCGTGAAGCAATCCCACGTATCCAGAGGCCAATGGTGCCGACGCACGCCCAGATAAGGAGGTTGTCAAAGTGAGATATGAAGGCATAAAGGCATCATCGAAAAACACCCCCACGCTTGGCGATGTCATGATAAGGATTTACGCCATAGGAATAAACAGTTTATTATTCGTCATCTTGACAAAAATCTATCTTTTTGGCTCTCAGATTCTTATTGAGCCTAATAAGGGGTTTTTGTTGATTGAAGTTTTATCAACAGTGTTTTTCATGGCTTGGTTTTCAGTGAACACTTATCGATGGGTACTAAAAAATAGAAGAAGTCAATACGCTGAGGTGACCCAAAGTGTCAACTGACCCGAGTAAAGATCTTCATAAGGCACTTGAGGAGCTGAAGACCCAGGCGGGCATCAAGAAACCTGAGCCTGTCAAAGATCTGCACGCCTCCATCGAGAAACTGAAGAGTGACACGTCTGACCTTCAAGCTAAGGTGTCGGGTGGTGTGTCGCGTGGTAAGAGGCGCAAGCATCATACCACCACCAAGGCTAAAACACAGCCAAGTGTTCCCTCTACCGAACCTATTCCTATTACTTCAAGCACAAAAACCGTGGTAGTCAAGGATCTAACCAAAGAGCTTAACCAGCTCAAAAACGACGCGAATAGGCTACAATCACAGATCGGGCAGACCAAAAAGCAGCAGACCGAGCTAAAGAACACGATCAAACAGATCGAGGCAACACGGATTCAACTACAGACCAAGAGACAGACAATCAAGAACATCAAGGAGACAGCGGAGAAGATCAAGAAGATCAGGGACGAGGTCATAGAGAAAGCAGGCAAGATAACGGGAGCTAAAACCAGTAAAGAAGAAAAGTCTAGGTATGCGAAACAGGTTGATTCTCAGGTGGACTTCATGGCTCAACTCATCGCCGCCGACGTCGTGGATAAGAAACAGGCTGAGAAGCTCATCAAGGAACTTACACCCGTGGCGGCGGGCAGCGTCACAACTGAGGACCATGCAGAGAAGTTCATGAAGAAAGTGGAAAACAAGCTCAAATATTACGAGAACCTCGCAGACTATAAGCAAGACATAGGCATCAAGGAGCTCACCGGACCCAACAAGAAAGAGAACATCAACAAGGTGAAAGCCCGTTTCGCCCATATAACCATGAGCGCAGCCATAGGCACCGTATTAGCTGTACCCACCACGGCGTTAGCCGTCGCGGGAAGCCCAGCCGTGGGCGGCTTCATAGCCGCTGCAAGCGTCGCCACACTAGCGAACCCAGAGAACAGGGCGCAGCTTGGTGAGTTTATAGAGCAGCACCCCCAGGAGTTCATATATGGGCTGCTCGGCTCAGTTCTCGGCGGTGTGGCTGTCTCTGAGGCTTCCAAGGCTTTCAAACTTCACACTAAGAACATGAAGCTCAAGGACCGCAGAGCCCTAGAGAAACAGTGGGATAAACTCATCGATGATTATGCTTACATGGAGCAGCGTAAGGGCGCGGAGTTCCCCAGCAGAGCCATAGAGATACCTGAACCCTACGGCAACCAGATAATAGTTAGCGACCCTCTGGACCCTGAGGCACAGATACTTAGAAACTTCATTCAAAACGTGGCTGAACGCAACGAGCCCCAGGCTATACAGGACTTCTTTAAAACCATGAAAAACTCGGACATGGCCCTATACTATGACGCTGGAGGCGGCAAACTCGACACCATGACCATACCCGAGCTGCTCAACAAATATCCGGGGCTCAAGGAACCATACTTTAACCCAACACTCGATCCGAACATACTCGGCAAAGCCGACATAGTTGCACGATCTGGAGTCCCCGGCGTCAACTTCACCCCACTACTCGGGGCGGCACTAGCTGAGGCGGCACGCAAAGGCTACCTCACCGACGAGGACATAAAGCGGCTAATCAAACAGAACGCCAAACTCATAGAGCAGCTAAAAGAACAGGGCGTTCAGATACCTAAAAACTTCTTAAAACTAGGTGAGCTTAGCTTCACCGAGATCGCGGAGATCGTTGAACAGGCACCCGAGGAGACACCCACACAGATACCCGACATAACCCAGACATCCATACAGGAACAGGAACCCGAGGAGATAGTGATCCCCGTGCCTGAGCCACCTGGAACCACACCAGAGACACCACTAGACACGTCTGAGCCTCTGGACCCGACGCCGCCCCTCAGGCTGAGCGCAGCCGACCAGAAGAAACGGCGCGAGATGAATCTAAGTTTTTTCATGGGCTCCAAGGCGGTTTACGTTGTA
>Ga0265594_1002851_pt1 | contig 11910 bp, 11 predicted proteins | sample saktaG_11_FD_190147 | JGI IMG/M metagenome (GOLD analysis project Ga0265594, IMG submission 190147) | Saline water microbial communities from Sakinaw Lake, British Columbia, Canada - sak_2011_5_24_80m | ecosystem: Environmental > Aquatic > Non-marine Saline and Alkaline > Saline ... | reverse complement strand
TCCGACATTTACCCGGTCACAGAACTCTGTTGGATATTTAATTCCCTGACTCCCATGGCCTTGCTTAAAAGAGCGCACGCTTACAAGGACGCCAAAAATAAAAGAAAACCCATAAACATGGGATTGTTTGATTATCCGGTTTTAATGGCGGCGGACATCTTAATTTACAACAGCGATGTCGTGCCTGTCGGGGAGGACCAAAGGCAGCATTTGGAATTAACAAAAGACATTGCCCGAATTTTTAATAATTGTTATGGGGAAACGTTCAAGATGCCGCGGGAAATAATAACCAATCAGGGAGAGATTAAAGGACTGGATGGAAGAAAGATGAGCAAAAGCTATAAAAACGCCATCGGCATTTTTGATAACAAAGACGTCGTTGACAAAAAAATAATGTCCATAGTAACCGATTCGCGGGGTATTTCCGAGCCCAAGGACCCGGAAGCCTGCAATATTTTCGCCCTGCATAAATTATTCAGCGAAAAGGAATTGCCGGAAATAAAAAAGAGGTACGAGGAAGGTTCCATATCTTATAAAGAATCAAAGGAAATATTGGCCGAAAACGTCAATAAATTTCTTGATCCCTTTAGAAAAAGGAAGCAAGAAATGGATTCTAATCCGGAGATTGTCCGAAATGTCCTGAAACAAGGCAAGGAAAAAGCCTTGTCAGCCGCTTTGTCAAAATTAAAAGAAGTTAAGGCAAAAATCGGCATTGTTTAAAATTTTCCTTGACTTTTTTTTAAAAATCTGCTATCTTTATTACAGCAAACAAAACAGATCTTTATATACAAACCCCTAAAAAATGGAGGATTACTTATGAAAAAAAGAAAGAACAGAAAAAACGGAAAGAGTATGACACTTACACAAGTTTGCCAGCAACTCAAACAGGCGGTTGAATCGAAAGATTCACTTGCGGGAATCGTTGATTCTCTTAAGATTTTATCCATGTTGTCCGTCTGCAAAATGACAAATTGCATTGATGCCTTAAAGCGACAAAACAACAGGGGAGAGGACGATGAAATCCTGAAGAAGTTAAAAACGATCCAATCATGCCTTGTCCAGGCTGGTTTTAAGAAACACGGCATAAACCAAACTCGACCGGGCCAGAAAGTCACGGAGTATACCGTATTTTTGGGAGGCAATGGCTATGATCTCACCATGCAATCCGTCCATTTCTGGAGACAGATTAATGGAAATAACGCCTATGAGATTGTTTCTCGGCAAGCACAAAATTTTATAAATTCAAACATCTCTCCCGTAATAAAAACCATAGAAGACATGGGGGCGAACGCGAAATCTATTGCCGTGGCAATATAATTCCGCGACAAGAAAAAAAATCCGCCAAGTAGCTGATGCGAACGGCGGTTTTTTCTTTGGATTTTTCCGGCTTTTGACAAAATATTAAATTACGCTATACTTAAAAACAATGGAGGATTTTAATCCTTTTTAACCTTAATTTATGAGAGATTTTGAAAGAGTTGAACAAAGAATTGTTGAAGACATGACTTTGGACCAGATATTTTCCAAAGCCAAAAAAATCATCCGGAAAGAAGAAATAAAACCGGCTGATTTTAAAGACCTTTACGGAGAGAAAAACGTGAAAAAAGACGAGATATACGTTAAGGAAATGGAAGAAAGGTTTGAGAAAGAACTGGAAAATGAACAAAGAAAGCCGGACCGGCTGGCTAAAATTTTTGAAGCCATGATTTATCAGCACGGGGAATTGAGCGAGTGGTTCGGAAATTTCGCTTTTATGATAAAGTCTTCGCGTTACGATGACATTAAAAACGGAGTACACAACATCATTGAATTCCAGAAAGAGGAGCACCTGGCTTCGTATTTAGCCTTGGCCGTTGACGCGACTTTTGGCACGAACACCCAAAATAAGTTTGAAAAGATAAAAAATGAAATTGACAACGGGGAACTGGCCAAAGTAAAATATTTTTATTCAGACACCCTGGGGATCAGAGGGGAATTAAGGTATCTGCCGCGCGTGGTGATTGGCGCCGAAGCGAAAACAGTCAAAGAATTGGGGGAATTGTGGATTCACGGAAAAAACAAAGAATTAGGCAATCACCCTATTCAATTCCAGATGCTGGAAGAGATATTAATTCAGGCTAGGGCTTTTGCTAAATACTCCCAGGAACAGGAGAAAATCAATATCGCCGAGATTTATAAAAGGACAGCCGGCATAATTGAAGAAATATACAGGGAAAAAAAGAAAAACCTTAAAGACGACGGCGAAAGGGACAATGTTTTCCATTGCATCAAGTACATCGCCGAATCTTTTAGCAAGGAATAAATCTTATTATCAATCGCATTAAATTTTAAATATATGCTCAAAGAATTTAACGTAGTCACCAAAGACAGGTATCAGTTAATTGACATTACCGATCAGGTTGAAGAAATAATCAAGGAAAGCAAAATTAAACATGGTCTGGCTTTGATTTTTGTTCTTCATTCAACGGCGGGAATTTTTTTGACTGAAAATGAACCGGGCTTAAGGCAGGATTGGCTGCAGGTTTTTAAAAAAATGATTTCCGGGTATAATTTTCTCCACAATAAGATTGACAATAATGCAGATTCGCACATTTTTTCCGGGTTAATCGGACAGGAAAAATCTTTGATTGTGGAAAACGGCAAATCGATCCGCGGGACCTGGCAACAGATTTTTTTGGCTGAATTAGACGGGCCAAGGACACGAAAAGTGGCAGTTAAAGTCGTTTATGCCGAATAAAAGCGAAAAATATTGGTCGGATAAGGTGACAAAGGAAAGCAACGCCCTTGATTTGGAACAAGGCGTGTTTAAATTTAATGACCCGCGGAAAATCGCTTTTTCTCTCAAATGTTCGGCCGAAGAGAGTATCCGCCGTAAAGGCACGCCCTACCAGTCAGCCATGTCTATGCTTAATTTCTATATCAACCGGGCCGGAAAAAACTTAAAACCCCGCCGCCAGGAAATTCTTGAACAAGCCAAAGTTGAATTAAGAAAGCTGTTTAAGAAATCCCCATAGATATTGACAAAACGCTCAAATTATGATATATTAAGGACAATTAACAATATTCTTTACAACTTAAATTAAAAAAAGGAGGATTAAGAAATGAAAACGTTAGAACAAAAGGTTGCTTCTTATTTAAGATTTCACTGCTTTTTTCTTTACAGAGAACTGAAAATCAGAAAAGAAGAACTGAAAAAGGTTGTTAAATATCTCCGTTCTCACAAGAACGAACCGCACGTTATCTTTGCCAAAATTTTTTATTATCTGGCAAAAAAACTTATGACCTTCAGGAGAGATTTTCTGAAAAAGAAAATCATTATTCTGCGGGAAAAAACAGACGAATATAAGGCCGCGCGAACAGCCCTAAAACAGGGAAACAAGAGTCCGGTTATTAAACTTCTTGAAAAAATAAGAAAGAATATTCCGTCTTATATCAGTTTGCCTTTTAACGGTGAGTATGGCCCTGCCTCTGTGGGGAATCCGTCTTATGACGAAGTGAATAATTTAATAGCCGAATTATCAGCAACCACTTGAATTTTACAATCAAACAAAACCCCCTTATTAAGGGGGTTTTTGAATTAACCGGGGGTTTGGAAAAGACCTTGATTAGAAAAAAGAATTAGGTTATATTATTTATATGAACATATTTGATTATTCAACAAAAAAATCAAAGGATATTTTAATCGAATTAAAAACCAACGCTGAAAATGGCCTGGCTGAAGACGAAGTTGAAAAACGGCTCAAGGAATACGGCCCAAATCAACTAATGGCAAAAAAGCTAAGCGGATTTAAAATTTTTTTACGCCAGTTTAAATCCGCTTTTATTTATTTGCTTTTGATTGCCATAGCAATCACTTTGTTTTTGGGAGAAATGCTGGAGACCTTTATGATTTTTTTGTTTTTGGCCATTAATACCGGACTCGGCTTTTATCAGGAATACCGCTCAGAAAAGACAGTGAGATTCTTGAACCAATATGCCATGCCGAAAGTAAAAGCGCTGCGCCACGGGACAGTGATGACGGTTTTATCAAAGAATCTGGTTCCCGGAGACATCATTATTCTGGAAACGGGCGATAAGGTGCCGGCTGACGTCCGTTTTATTGAACAGAATAATTTAATCGTTGATGAAACGGTTTTGACCGGCGAATCAACCGCCATCCATAAAAATGAAAATGTGTTGGAAAAAAAAGCAGACGACTATTATCAGGCGGTTAATCTTGGTTTTTCCGGCACAGATGTTTTAAGCGGCAAAGCCAAAGGCGTTGTCCTGGCAACCGGCAAAAATACGGCGTTCGGCAGAATCGCCAAATTAGCCACTAAGACAAGACGCATCAGCGATTTTGAAAAAGGAATTTCACGCTTTGCCAGATTTATTTTAAAAATGGTCGGCCTGACGCTTTTAATCGTCCTTGTCGCCAATCTTTTAATCAAGAAAAGCAGTTTTGATTTTATTGAATTAATCGTCTTTTCTATTGCCCTGACAGTAAGCGTAATACCGGAAGCATTACCTTTGGTAATGACTTTTTCCCTATCCAAAGGGGCTAAACGCCTGGCAAAGCGCAGCGTCGTGGTCAAACGTTTGTCCGCGGTTGAAGACTTGGGCGGCATTGAAATTTTATGCACTGACAAGACCGGCACCTTAACCGAGAATAAATTGAAAGTAGCCAACATTTATTCTGATTTTCCGGAAGAAACGTTATTGGCGGCTAATCTGGCCGCTGCCTTTGAGCGAAAAAAAAAACTGGAACCCTTTGACATTGCCCTGTGGCAGGAATTGAAGAAAGAACAACAAAATGAGGTTATAAAAAACATCACGTTGAAAGAGGAGCCGTTCGACCCCAGAACCAGGAGAAACACGGTGATTGTCCGGAGAGACTCCAAAATTGAGCTGATTACCCGGGGAGCGCCGGAAGAAGTGTTGCGTTGCTGCCGCAATGTTTCCCGGCAAGAAAATCATAATATTGAGAAATGGATTAAAATGGAAGGCGAGCAGGGACACAGGGTTTTGGCCGTTGCTCGGAAAGACGTAGAAAACAGTTTAGTTAAAGACATTTGTTTAGACAAGGAGAATGAATATAACTTTTTGGGAGTCATTTCTTTTATTGATACCATTAAATCGAGTTCTTACGAAGTGGTGAAAAAAGCCGATAAATTGGGGGTGAAAATAAAAATTTTGACTGGCGACAGCGCGGAGGTGGCGGGCGCGGTGGCCTACCAGATCGGCCTGGTTGATTCTTCCCAACAGGTGATGACAGGCTCCGTGTGGCAGGCAATGGACAAGGAAAAGCAGGTCAAAACATTGGAAGAGTATGCGGTTTTCGCCCGGGTTTCTCCGGAACACAAATATGCCATTATTGAAATGTTGCGCAGTCGTTATGCGGTTGGTTTTTTGGGAGAAGGCATTAACGACGCCCCGGCTTTGAAGATTGCCAGCGTATCCATTGTGGTTGAGAGCGTGTCCGACATTGCCCGGGAAGAGGCGGACATCATTCTTTTAAAGAAAAATTTAACCGTGATTCTTGACGGCATTGAAGAGGGCAGGAAGGTTTTTGCCAATACGACAAAATACATTAAAACGACTTTAATTTCCAATTTCGGCAATTTTTTTGCCGTGGCAGCCGCTTCCTTATTGGTTGATTTTTTACCCATGCTACCGGTGCAGATACTTCTGGTAAATTTACTTTCGGATTCGCCGATGATTTCAATTTCTACGGACACGGTGGATAAAGACGAATTAGTGGCGCCGAAAAAATATGAAGTCAAGGAAATAGTTCTTTTTTCCGTTATCCTCGGCGCCCTAAGCACGGTTTTTGATTTTATTTTTTTTGGTCTTTTTTACCGCATCTCGCCCGGCGTATTACAGACAAACTGGTTTATCGGCAGCATCCTCACGGAATTGGTTTTGATTTTTTCTATCCGCACTAAATCTTTTTTCCTGAAAACGGTCCGTCCTTCCGTAACTTTAGGCGTCCTTACGGTTTTAGCCTTTATCCTCACCATTGGTCTGCCGTTTACCGTTTTTGGCCAGAAGGTTTTTCATTTTGTCAAACCAACCCTTTTTCACTTAATGCTTATTTTAACGATTGTGGGCATCTATTTTGTTTGTTCCGAAATCGTGAAGTTGATGTTTTACAAAAGGAGCGGCAATCATAATAATAAGTTGTAATCTCAATCAACATGTCTGAACAGTTAATCCAACAACTTTTTGTGTTGAAAATCAGCAGCATTCAAGTGTATTTACTTTGGTTTTTATTAGGCTCATTTACCGTGGCCACTCTCTCGGATTTGAAGCACATGTCGGCCCAGAAAGAATTTTTGCAAATATGGGTGTTGTTTGCCATGGCCATGTTCGCCACTGATCTTTATTACCATTACCATTTGGACAGGAATACGGTTTATCTCATGGTGAAATGGGGACTGATATTCGTTTTTCTGCCCGTTTATTTTCATTACATCCGCCGCATCGCCTGGGCGGACATCTCAGCCAAAATGGCGGCTTGTTCTTTGTTCTCCCCGCTTTTTATCGTTGTTTTCATAGTGTTCATCAGAATCGTTGACCAAACGACCAGACGCCTCTGGCAAAAATGGGGCAGGGGAAAGTCGTATCCTTTTATGCCCGTCATATTCTTCACCACCTTAATCCTGACCGCTATATCTATTTTTGTTTTTTAAAGTTATTGATGTATAATAAATAAAATAATATGTCTTTAAGTATCGGAATCGTTGGTTTGCCTAATGTCGGCAAATCAACGCTGTTTCAAACCATCACTAAAAAACAGGTTGACCGGGCTAATTACCCGTTCTGCACCATTGATCCGAACGTCGGAGTGGTGGCAGTTCCCGATGAAAGAGTTGATCAACTGGCTGAATTAGAAAAATCGGCAAAGAAAATATACACGACTGTTGAGTTTGTTGACATTGCCGGCCTGATCAAAGGCGCCAGCCAAGGAGAGGGTTTAGGCAACCAATTTTTAGCCAATGTCCGGGAAACGGACGCCTTGGTCTATGTTCTGCGTTTTTTTTCCAATAAAAACGTCATCAATACCCAAAAAGAAATTGACCCCTTGAAGGAAAAAGAGATTCTGGATTTGGAATTGGTTTTGAAAGATTTGGAAACGGTCCATAAAAGATGGGAAAAATTAAGCAAAGAAGTTAAGAGCGGGGACAAGAAAGCCGCAAAAGAAATGGAAATTACGGCCAAGGTGAAAAAGATTTTAGAGGACGGCAAGACCCTGTTCAGCCAGGATTGGGAACCGGAAGAAAAAACCTTTTTAAAAACCTGTCAATTCTTAACTTTTAAACCCTGCCTTTACTTGTTGAACGGCGAAGAAAAAAAGGAAAACGACCGCTTTGTCCGGGAATTCAAGAAAAACAACCAACCGTTTTTGGTAATTGACGTGTTGTCCGAATTTGAAGCGTCGGATTTCTCAATTGAAGAAAGAAAATCTTTTGGTTTGCCCGAAGAATCGGAATTAGGCGTTTTAATTAAAAAGACGTTTCAAATGCTTGATTTAATCACTTTTTTTACCACTATAGGTACTAATGAAACCCGGGCTTGGATATTGAAAAAAGGAGGGAAAGCCTCTCAAGCCGGCGGAGTTGTCCATAGCGATTTTGAAACCCATTTTATAAAAGCGGAAGTAATAAATTGGCAAAATCTTGTCAATGCCGGCGGTTTTGCCAACGCCAGGGAAAAGGGATTAATCCGGACTGAAGGAAAAGATTATGTTGTTCAGGACGGGGATGTTATTGAAATTAAGTCCAATGCTTAAATTATAATTAATAATATTTGAATATGGCTTTTAAACAATCAATTAAAACCGGCCTTAGTTTCGGTTTGATTTCGGGAATTATTACCACTTTGGGGCTGATGGTCGGTTTACACTCGGGGACCGGTTCAAAAATAGTGGTCATCGGCGGTATTTTAATTATTGCCATTGCCGATGCTTTTTCCGACGCTTTGGGAATCCACGTTTCAGAGGAATCGGACAAACAACGAAATCACAGACAAGTATGGGAATCAACCATTTCCACTTTTATTTCCAAGTTCTTTGTCGCCCTAAGTTTTGTCATCCCTGTCTTGTTGTTTAAACTGTCAACCGCCATCCTTGTCAGCGTTGGCTTGGGTTTATTATTGATAGGGTTTTTCAGTTTTTATCTTGCCAAGCAAAAAGGCAAAAAGCCGTTTTTAATTGTTTTAGAACACGTCATTATCGCTCTTTTGGTGATTATTATTACTCACTACATCGGCGATTTGGTATCGACTTTTTTTAAATAAAATTATTTTAATTTAATTGATTAAAAGCAATACAAGGACATGTTTTAGACAAGACGATTTTGGTCGGTTTATATCAAAGAGGATAGGATAAAAATAAATATTTAAAAATTATGATCAATCTGCCACAAAACACTCCTTTAGCCGACAGGATGAGACCTGATTCTTTAAAAGGATTCTTGGGTCAGGAGGAAATTGTCGGTTCTGACACCCTTTTAAGAAAAGCCATTGAGTCCGACCAGCTGCCTTCAATGATTTTTTGGGGTCCGCCGGGAAGCGGTAAAACCACCCTGGCTTTTATCATCGCCAAACAAACCAAGTCGGATTTTTATCAAATCAGCGCCGTTAATACCGGTTTAAAGCAATTAAGAGAAATCATTAAAAAGGCAGAGGAAAACAAGAAGAAGAATAAAAAAACAGTTCTTTTTATTGACGAAATCCATCGCTGGAACAAAGCCCAGCAGGATGCTCTTTTGCCTTATGTTGAAAAAGGAGTCGTTATTTTAATCGGAGCGACCACGGAAAATCCGAGTTTTGAAGTAGTGGGCGCCTTATTGTCCCGTTCACGGGTTTTTGTCTTAAAACAATTAAATCAGAATCAACTGGTCCAAATCATCAAATCCGCTTTTAAAGACAAGAAAAACGGTTTGGGTAAGATTAAAATTAAGACAAAAGAAGAAGTGATAAGGGCTTTGGCTCAAATGAGTAACGGCGATGCCCGGACCGCTTTGAATACTTTAGAATACGCCGTTTTTTCCTCCAGAGATCCTTTATTAAGGAGAGAACTGGAAATTACTTTGGAAACAATCAAGCAGGCTTTTCAAAAATCTTATCTTTTTTATGACAAAGACGGAGAAGAGCATTATAATATCATTTCCGCTCTGCATAAATCAATGAGAGGTTCCGATGCCAACGCCGCTCTTTATTGGCTGGCGCGAATGATTGAAGCTGGAGAAGACCCGCTGTACATCGCCCGGCGTTTAATTCGTTTCGCCTCGGAAGACGTCGGTTTGGCTAATTCAAAGGCCTTGGAACAGGCCGTTGCTACTTATCAGGCCTGCCATTTCATCGGCCTGCCAGAGTGCAATGTAATTTTAGCTCAGGCCGTGGTTTATATGACCAAGTGCAAAAAATCAAATGATTTGTACGTGGCTTACGAAAAAGCCGCCGAAGACGTAAAAACATACGGCAATCTGCCCGTGCCTTTACATATCCGCAACGCCCCGACCCGATTAATGAAAGACTTAAACTACGGCAAGGGGTATAAATACAGCCCTGATTATGATTACAAGGAAAAACAGGAATATCTGCCTAAAGAATTAAAAAACAGAAAATATTTAAAATAAAGAATGTAAATGAGTCAACCAACGGCGCTTAAGTTGAAAAAAGAATTAAAAAAATCATCCAGTCCGGCCAGGGCCCAAGAGAAAATTTTACTTGACAAAATAATCTTATAATAATATAATAACTTCTCTTCAGAACCTTGTAATTAAATTATAATTTTTCCTTTAAATATTAAATTATTCTAATTAAAAGTCTGAAGTATTCTTTTTTTTTAATTTAAACACTATGCACAGAAAAAAAGCGAGAAAAATAGCCAAAGTCCTAAAACAAAAAGGCGTAAAAAAACTGTCAAAAAATCAAAAGACAAAACTAAAAAACCTATTTAAGTAAGAACCTTTAGAGATTCCATGTTTCAATGTAATTTCTACATTTGGGTGTTAAATGAGAATCCATATGGAAAAAAAATCTAACCGGATGAAAATAGTCTATTATTTTGGCGATAAAAAAGCTGAGGGCCGGGCTGAAATGAAAGACCTCTTGGGAGGAAAAGGCGCCAATCTGGCGGAAATGGTTAATTTAGGCCTGCCAATACCGCCGGGTTTTACCATCACCACAGAAGTCTGCCGCTATTTTTACCAACATCATGGCAAATTTCCATTGCGCCTTGATTTGGAAATAAAAAAAGCCATTCAAAGGATAGAAAAAAGCGCCGGTAAAAAATTCGGAGACGTTGATAACCCCTTATTAGTTTCCGTGCGCAGTGGTTCAAAATTTTCCATGCCCGGGATGATGGATACGGTTCTGAATTTGGGTTTAAACGACAAAACAGTCATTGCTTTGGCAAAACAAACAAACAACCCCCGTTTTGCTTTTGACGCTTATCGCCGTTTAATTCACATGTTCGGAAACGTCGTCCTGGGGGTGGAAAAGAAACTCTTTGAAAAGATATTGGAACAAACCAAAAAAAGATTAAAAATCAAATTTGACACGGACTTAAAAGAAAACGATTTAAAAGAACTTATTGTCAAGTACAAAAATTTAATCAAACAGAAAACGAAAAAATCTTTTCCTCAAGATCCTTGGCAGCAGTTAATAATGGCCAGGGACGCCGTTTTTAAAAGTTGGAACGTCCCTCGGGCCAAAACTTACAGGCAATTGAACAAAATCCCCGACGATTTAGGCACGGCTGTAAGTATCCAGACAATGGTTTTCGGAAATTTAGGTGATGACAGCGCCACCGGGGTCGGATTTACCCGCAATCCGTCCAACGGAAAAGACGAATTTTACGGGGAATATCTGACTAATGCCCAAGGAGAAGACGTTGTCGCGGGAATCCGAACGCCTAATCCAATTCAGGATTTAAAAAAACAAATGCCTCTGATTTATAAAGAGCTTTATACTCTGACAAAAAAATTAGAAAGGCATTACAAAGATATTCAGGATTTTGAGTTTACGATTGAAAAAAACAAACTGTATATTCTTCAAACAAGAACCGGCAAAAGAACGGCTCAAGCCGCAATTAAGATTGCCGTTGATATGGTTAAACAAGGGCTAATTACTAAAAATCAAGCCATTTTAAGAATTCAACCAGAACAAATAGAGCAATTATTACATCCTATTATCAGTCCTAAAGCTAAAATTAGGGTTGTTGCGCATGGATTGCCGGCTTCACCGGGAGCTGCCGTCGGCTGGGTCGTTTTCAGCGCTGATGAAGCGGTAAAATTAAGTAAAAAGGGTCCGGTAATTTTAGTGCGGAGTGAAACCTGTCCCGATGACATTCACGGCGTAAACGTCGCCCAGGGCGTTTTGACTGCCAGAGGCGGGATAACAAGCCATGCCGCCGTCGTTGCCAGAGGAATGGGTAAATGCTGTGTGGCTGGTTGTGAATCAATTAAAGTAGATGAAAAAAACAAAAAAATTATTATTGATAAATTTATTATCAAAGCAGGGGATTGGCTAAGTTTGGAAGGAGCTAAAGGACAGGTAATTTTAGGCAAAGTTCCAACTATTGAACCCAAACTTAGCGGCGATTTCAACCAATTTATGAAATGGGTTGATCAGGTTCGTGAAGTTAAAGTGAGGGCCAATGCCGACAATCCTAAGGATGCGAGAAAGGCAAGGGAATTTGGCGCTCAAGGCATCGGGCTTTGCCGCACCGAACATATGTTTTTTGACCAGGAACGTCTACGTTTTATGCAGCAAATGATTTTAGCGGAAAACGAGGAACAAAGAAAAAAAGCTTTAAACAGACTTCTGCCTTTCCAGAAAAAAGATTTTAAAGGCTTATTTAAAGTAATGAAAGGTTTTCCAGTGACCATCAGGACTTTGGATCCTCCTTTGCATGAATTCCTG
>Ga0265594_1002848_pt1 | contig 11918 bp, 8 predicted proteins | sample saktaG_11_FD_190147 | JGI IMG/M metagenome (GOLD analysis project Ga0265594, IMG submission 190147) | Saline water microbial communities from Sakinaw Lake, British Columbia, Canada - sak_2011_5_24_80m | ecosystem: Environmental > Aquatic > Non-marine Saline and Alkaline > Saline ... | reverse complement strand
ATCTGTGGTCTTCTTTTTAATGCATAAAAAAGGCCTTTTTAAAAGATTGAATACACCACAATCCTTTTTAAAGCCTATACAACACCACAACCTATTTTAAATACCTAAAATAAAAAGTCCTTCAGGACTTTTTTTTATGAAATTACATTTAATGGATTGATGTCTCTAAGTGAATATTCTACATATTTTGTAAATGAGACATCAGTACCTGAAGTAGATAACACATAATCAACCTTGAGATATAAATGAGGTTCATTTACTTGTACGAATAACAACGGGTTAACGGGTAGGTTATAATTGAATCTTACTAAAACAGCAGTAGGAATAATTAATAGATTCGTAGATGCTCCAATAGATTTCAAATCTTTCCAATCAGTTTGCAAAACCGGAGTTATCGTGACAGATTTGACAACAAAACTTTCATTAGGCTCATAGTATATATCAAAAATATAATATCCACCAACAAGTTCATTGGAATTTGCATCTAGATGTGGATGTTTTAAATCGGTCCAAACGATATTAAGACTAAATGCATCAATATCATCATATTCTAAAAAATGTTTGACATAAACAGTGTCAGCAGTAATTTCAGTATCGAAATTGACAACTCTATTTGCTGTATAGGAACCAATATACGCAGTAAAGATTAAGGATAGAGGAACAAGCACTAGAAATGCAATAATGACGATTTTTAAACGGTTTAAATGTAACCATGCCCAAAAGCTTGTTTTAGGTTTAATTTTTTCAATTTTCATAGGGGGTAAAAACTCCTTTATCAAGTGTTCATTACCTATTATACATTAATTTGATAAAAATAAAAGGCAATTCAAAAAATACGCATGGTTTCCTCATTGACTTGAATGTAAAAAATAAGGTATAATAGTTTAGTACAACATGTATCAGACAATTTGATTTAATCGATTGTTAAAAATATTATTTAATGGAGGTGTAAGAATGCTAGTTATAGCACTCGGTGCTGTAGAAACAGCCATCTCCGTTTTGCTAGCCTTACTCATTGGATTTGCTGTAGGATATTTTGTTCGCGTATGGCATCGTGAAAAAAGTATCAACACGAGTCGTGAGTTAGCTGAAAAAATTGTTGATGACGGAAAAAAAGAAGCCGAAAAAGCGAAAAGAGAAAGTGTTTTAGAAGCTAAACAAGAAATTTTTGTGTTACGCAAGGATTTTGAAAATGATATGCGTGAACGCAGACAGGTAGTGGTTAACCTTGAAAATAAGGTTACTCAACGTGAAGACACCCTGAATCGCCGTGCGGTTCATTTAGACAAACGCGAAGAAACTTTAGCACTACGTGAAGAAAAGCTTGATGAAAAGAAAGAACAACTCGAACAATTAAATAGCAAAGCGGAAGAAGTATTGAAGCAACAAGAAACGAAACTGATTGAAATCTCTAGTCTTAGTGTTGATCAAGCTAGAGAGATTATCATGGCAAAAGTCAAGGAAGAAATTTCTGATGAGATTGCCACGTATATCAGAGATGAGGAAGAAAGAGCTAAAAATGAAGCACAAAGCCGTTCTAAGCAATTATTATCTCTTGCCATTCAGAAGTATGCAAGTGAAACAACAACTGAGAGAACTGTATCTGTTGTTGACTTACCCAATGATGAAATGAAGGGTAGAATTATTGGTCGCGAAGGCAGAAATATTCGCACCATTGAGGCATTAACCGGTGTTGATCTCATTATTGATGACACACCAGAAGCAGTTGTATTAAGTGGATTTGATCCGATTAGAAGAGAAATTGCCAAGCGTGCATTAAGCACGTTAGTATCAGATGGTCGTATTCATCCAGGACGTATTGAAGAAGTCGTTGAAAAAGCAAGAGCTGAAGTAGACATATTTATTAGAGAAGCTGGTGAAGATGCTGTTTTCAAAACCGGTATTGGTCGTATCCACCCAGATCTTGTTAAGTTATTAGGACGTTTGAGTTTTAGAACTAGCTATGGTCAAAATGTTTTAAAGCATTCCATAGAAGCTGCTTTTTTAGCAGGAAAACTCGCTGCAGAAATTGGTGAAGATGAATTTCTTGCAAGACGTGCTGGATTACTTCATGACATAGGTAAAGCTGTGGACCATGAAGTTGAAGGCGGTCACGTTGAAATTGGTGTTAACATCGTCAACCGCTATAAGGAACCTAAAGAAGTTGCTGATGCGATTGCATCACATCATGGTGATAAAGAACCAGAAAGTGTTATAGCTGTTTTGGTTGCTGCTGCTGATGCATTAAGCGCTGCGCGCCCAGGTGCAAGAAGCGAATCCATGGAAAATTATATCAAACGATTGGAACAATTAGAAGCCATTTCCAATGAAATTCCTGGTGTTGAAAAATCATATGCTATTCAAGCTGGACGTGAAATAAGAGTCATTGTCAAAGCTGATCAAATTGACGATTTATCAACATTTAAGGTCGCACGTGAAATCAAAGAGCAAATTGAAGAAAAGATGACTTATCCTGGTACAATTAAGGTTACAGTTATCCGTGAAACACGAGCAACAGACATTGCAAAATAAGAGGCTTAAGCCTCTTTTTGTTAGAAGGAAGTGAAGTTGATGAAAATTTTATTTATAGGTGATATTTATGGTAAACCAGGACTAGAAATGGTTTCGGATTATTTAGTTGTATTGAAAGATAAATATCGTCCTAATTTAATCATTGCCAATGCAGAAAATGCTTTTCATGGTAGAGGAATTAACCTCAAGATATATAAGGAATTAATGAGCCAAGGAATTCACGCGATTACAATGGGTAATTGGGTTTGGGGAAACAAGGAATTATATGAGTTTATCGACCAATCAAATGTGGTTAGACCGATGAATTTTAGGGCTGCTCCAGGTAGGGGATTTTTGACTATCAATTATAATGGACAAAAAATACTTATCATCAATGCATTAGGAAGAACATTTATGAATCCTAATATTGATGATCCATTTACTGGAATTGAAAAAATAGTAGAAAGTGAATCTGCTGATTATGTATTCGTAGATTTTCACGCAGAGGCTACGAGTGAAAAGGTTGCTTTAGGACATTATTTAGATGGGAAGGTTGATGTTATTGTGGGTACACATACACATGTTCCTACTGCTGACGAAAGAGTATTACCTAAAGGAACGCTCTATATTACAGATGTAGGAATGACCGGACCCCTCAATGGTGTCATTGGTGTTACTAAGGAAATTGTTTTAGACAGGTTTCTTAATGGATTTTCAATACCAAATGAGGTTGCACCAGGTGCTAAACAATTAAATGCAGTCATTCTAGATTTATCAAAAAAATCGATTAAAAGAATTCACATGGAAAGCGAAACAGTATAAATTATACTGTTTTTTCATGTATAATAAACATAGGTGATTTAATGAGTAACATAGACGTCAATAAATATTTCAAACCTGATCTAAAAAAGGCGAGAAAAAGAAGTTCAAACAAAATTGAAGAATTGCAATTTCAACTCAGCGATGCCCATCAAAAAATAGGTATCAATAAGACATATATGATTCATACATATGGATGTCAAGCTAATGAAGCAGATACAGAAACCATGGCTGGTATTTTAGAGCTTATGGGATTTACTAAAGCTCATTTGGAGACTACTAGTGATGTGATTATTTTAAACACGTGTGCGATTAGAGAAAATGCTGAGAATAGAATATGGGGTGAATTAGGCAGATTAAAAGCCTATAAAAGAGAAAATCCTAATTTAATTTTAGGATTAGCAGGATGTATGCCTCAAGAAGAAAATGTTGTTGAAAGAGTGTTAAAAAAATATCAACAGGTTGATCTTGTTTTTGGAACGCATAATATATATAAGCTTCCTGAGTATATTGAAACGGCTATTTTTTCAAAAGAACGTGTCGTTGAAGTATATTCTCAAGAAGGAGAGATTATTGAAAATTTACCAAAAGCACGAAACCACAAATTTAAAGCATGGGTAAATATAATGTATGGTTGTGATGAATTCTGCACGTATTGCATCGTTCCATATACACGTGGTAAGGAAAGATCACGATCTAGAGAAGAAATCATTGCAGAAGTTAAAGAACTCATAAATGAAAATTATAAAGAAATTACTCTACTAGGACAAAATGTGAATGCATATGGTAAAGACTTTAGTGATGATGATTATACTTTTGGAGACCTCTTAAGGGATTTGAATGAACTGGGTATTGAACGAATTAGATTTACAACAAGTCATCCACATGATTTAGATCAGAAAACCATGGATGCTATGAGAGATTGTAATCATGTTATGCCTTATTTTCATCTACCTGTTCAATCAGGAAGTAATACAGTTTTGAAGAAAATGAATAGACATTACACTAAAGAATCCTATTTGGAAGTCTTAAATAGACTTAAGAAAACTGTTCCTGGTATATCAGTAACTACAGATATTATTGTGGGTTTTCCAGGAGAAACAGAAGCAGATTTTGTTGAAACTTTAGATTTAGTTGAACAAGCACAATTTGAAGGAGCGTTTACATTCGTTTTTTCGAAAAGAGAAGGTACACCTGCAGCAATTTTTCAGGATGACACTCCTGATAATACAAAAAAAGAAAGACTTTACTTACTGAATGACAGAATAAATCACGGATATCTATTGGGAAGTCAAAGATTTTTGAACCAAACAGTCAAAGTACTTGTTGATGGTGTTTCAAAACACAATGATGATGTTTTAGCAGGATATTCTGAACACAATAAATTAGTTAATTTTAAAGGTGATAGAAGTTTAATTGGTCAAATAGTAGATGTTAAAATTATTGTTGCTAAAACTTGGTTTTTATTAGGTGAAGTCACATGACAGAAAAAGAAAAACTAATTAAAATGATTGAAGATAATCAACAAATTCAACGCTATAAGAAGATTGAAAAAGCAATCAATAGTAATCTTGAATTAAAAGCTAAAATCAATAAATTAAAAGCACTTCAAAAGCAACTGATTAATGCAAAACACATTGAAAAAAAGGAAGCAATCCTTGATTTAGAAAAACAATATGAGACTGTTTTAAATGAGATTGAAGAGTATCCATTGATGTCGGATTATTTGGCTTTACAAGGCGACATAAACGAAATGATACAAACGATTCAATCTATAATTGAAGAAGGTATCTTAAAAGATTTTAAATCATAACGGTCTAATCAGGCCGTTTTTAGATAAAAAAGGCTAAATAACTTGATAAAAATGCTAAAACATTGTATTATTAATACAAAGAGTTCAAGTAGGAGGTTTGCTATGCCTAGACTTACAAGAGAAAGCAATATCACGGTCGGATCTAAGGAATATAAAATTGATGAATTGTTAAAAACAATCATCTATTTGCCAGCAGATCAGATCAAAACTTTCTTCATCGAAATAGGATTAAAAATACCCCGTGAGCTAAGAATGTTTGTCTTACGAGAAACGTTACGTTCTAAGGTTATTGAAACAAGAAAATCAAGATTAACATTAGCTGACGAACTTAATTATCGTTTATCATGGTTTACCGAATTCACGGAAACACAATTAGAAAATCTACTTGTCTTTTTTGACGACCACACGATAGAAAGAAATTTTCTTGAAGACTTTTGGACAGATATTATTTCATACTTGATTGAAAAAGAAGTTGCACCTAAATATTTAAAAAAATTATTAGATGATAGTATAACATACGTTAAGAAAAATGGTCTTGAATTACCTAATATGAAGACATTTAACCGAGAAATCAAAGACATTTTCTTTGATAGTTTTGGAAGAATTGATGGTTTAGCACCTGCAAAATTTAGACCCGTACTCTATAAGAGTTCTACACTTTCAGAAGTTAGGGATTTAGGCTCGAAATATGATGTAGCAGTTCCAAGACGACTTAAGAAAACTGAACTTGCTGATATTATCATTAAAGAACTTAAAGATCGCGGACAATATACTGAGAAATTAGAAGGCGAAATTAGAAGTATGTCAGTTATTGTTATGCAGAGATTTGCTATCGATCATGACATTAAAGCATCAACAGAACTTAAAAAAGAAGAAATTATCGAATACATATTAGCAAACGCTAAAGAAACTAAGGAAACTTACTTCGTTCCAGAATCACAAAAGGATTATGAAAAAGAAGTTGAAGAGGTTGCAGATAATCCTGATGAATTGTTATCTGATGATGATGAAGTTCCAGATGAGTCTGAAGTTATCCAAGATCAAGAGGAAGAAGAATCAACTCCAGAACCAGAACCTGAACCAGAACCAGAGCCTGAACCAGAGCCTGAACCAAAACCTGAACCAGAACCCGAACCAGAACCAGAACCTGAAGAAGAAGTTGAAGAACAAAAACAGGAAGAAAAACCTCAAGAAATCGTTGAAAAACCAAAAGCACAAGTTGTACAAAGTAATGTTGATTTATCTGATTTAGTTTCGGAAATTAGAAAACTCAGAGAAACCTTTGAAGCTGTTTTATTAACACAAAAAGTTGAACTAGATACGAAACAAGAAGATGATCATGATGCGATTTCAGTAACTGACCCTGAATCTAAAATACCAGAACATGAAGCAATTGTATTGAACTCTGCTGAATTTTATGGTGATCCTAAATCACTTAAGAAAATTATTAAAAAAGATGAAACTGATGAAAGAGAACGTTTTATTGAAGAAAAGAAAGCTGCATCTTCTATTGGTGTAGATAATGGTGAAGATGAAGATCAGGCACCAGGTGAATTGAGATTTTTTGGTAAAATGTTTAAAGGAATTGGATTGGGATTGTGGAAAGTACTTAAATCACTCTTAAAGTTTGTCCTAATCATTGCAGTTATTGGTGTCGTCTTGTTATTGTTATATGCAGTACTTACATATTTCGTAACAACACTCACATTCTTAGATGGTGTCAATAATTTCTTAAATGGTATACAAATTGGAGGCGTTGGATTGCTTGATCGCATTCATAACATTTTAGCCTCTTTGGGACTATAAATTTTTAACAATTTAGGGGGCAACTATGGATAAACAAAAATACACCCCAATGATGCAACAATATCTTGAAATTAAAGAAGACTACGCAGATGCGATAGTCTTTTTTAGATTAGGCGATTTTTATGAAATGTTTTTTGATGATGCTATATTGGCATCAAAAGTTTTAGAAATCGCATTAACATCAAGAGATGCAGGAGCAAAGGTACCAATGTGTGGTGTACCACACCATGCTGTTAAACCCTATGTTCAAAAGCTCATTGAAAAGGGATTTAAAATTGCTATTGTAGAGCAGACAACCGAACCAGGAAAGGGTCTTGTTAAACGTGAAGTTATCCGTTTAGTAACACCAGGTACAGTTTTAGAAGATGGAATTTTAGATGCGAAAACTAATAATTTTATTGCAGGTGTTCTTTTAACTGAAAAAGGGTATGCATTAACTTATGTAGATATTTCTACGGGTGAATCATTTATTACCGATGGACTTGAGAAAAAACAAGTTTTAGATTTGATTTTTAGTCTTGATATTAGAGAGATAGTATGTCCTATTCGTTTTGATGAGAATTTTATTAGTAATCTCAAAGAGACAGATCGCCTCGTATCATATAGTGATGATTATCAAATTGTTGAACAAAAAGCTATTCATCATCTTGAAAGAGATCAAAAACGAGCAGTTTCACATTTGCTTAATTATTTAGTCAATACCCAAAAACAAATGATTAATCACTTGATGCCTTTTCAAGTTGTTCAAAAAATTGGTCATATGCACATTGATTACCGGGTCAAAAAGCATTTGGAAATAGATGAATCTTTGGTAAACAGTAGTCAGACTACATTAGTTTATTGGATTAACCATTGTCAAACTGCAATGGGATCAAGAATGCTCAAATCGATGTTGAATCATCCTCTTTATGATAAAAAGGCATTGAACGATCGTTATGATTTAATTGATGCTTTAAAACCTTATCAACCTCGTGAAAGAGTAATAGAACATTTAAGATATATCTATGATATTAACCGAATAGTAGGCAGAATTGCTTTTAGTACAGCGAATGCAAGAGACTTATATCAATTGAAAGAAACTTTAAAACAAGTTCCAGATTTGATTTTAGCACTTCGTGAATATCATCATCCTATTATCGATAATCGCATAGAAAAAATAGATGATCACAGTGAACTTTATGAATATCTGGATCGAGCAATTATGCCAGAACCTCCTATAACACTAAAAGATGGGGGTATTATCAAGCATGCTTTTAATGAAAATCTAGATGAGCTCAGAACAATTGCTGATCATGGTCAAGCTTGGCTTTCCGAATTTGAAATATCTGAACGCGAACGAACAGGAATAAGAAATTTAAAAGTTGGATACAATCGTGTATTTGGATATTATATTGAAGTTTCTAAAGGAAATACTTCTTTGGTCAAGGATGAATTTGGATATGAACGAAAACAAACTTTAACGAATAGCGAACGATATATTAGTCCTGTATTAAAAGAAAAAGAAGATGATTTGCTTCATGCAAAGGAAAGAAGTCTTTCTTTAGAGTACGAGCTATTTAAGGAGATTAGAGCTTTTACAGAAAAATATACATTTTCTCTTCAAGAACTGTCGACACAGATTGCTCAGATCGATGTGTTTTTGAATCTATCAATTATATCAGAGAAATATAATTTTATTCGGCCAATTTTGCACGATGAAAAAAACGTTGAAATACTTAAAGGTAGACATCCAGTTGTTGAGAAATTTACAAAATTTGTTGCAAATGATGTCATTATGGATGAGGGAGAAATCTTTTTAATTACTGGGCCAAACATGAGTGGTAAATCCACTTATATGCGAATGTTTGCAATTATATGTTACATGGCTCAAATTGGATGTTTTGTTCCAGCAGAAAAAGCGGTTTTACCTCTCTATGATGCTATATTTACACGTATTGGATCATCTGATGATCTCAGTGGTGGTAAATCAACATTCATGGTTGAAATGGTTGAATCTAATGAAGCCTTAACTAAAGCAACTTCAAATAGTTTGATCTTATTCGATGAGATAGGTAGAGGTACTGCCACATACGATGGTATGGCACTTGCTCAAGGAATGATTGAATTCATTCATGAAAAAATAAAAGCTCAAACATTGTTTTCAACCCACTACCATGAGCTTACTGTTTTAGAAAATAGTTTAGAACGATTAACTAACCTATGTGTAAAAGCCAAAGAAGAACATGATACTATGGTCTTCTTACATCATGTTGAACGGGGAACAACTGATAAATCTTATGGAATTCAAGTTGCTTCACTAGCTCATCTTCCAAAAAGTTTAATTACTAGAAGTAAACAAATTTTAGAAAAGTTAGAACAAAAAGAAAATTTAGTTGTCCTGGATTTATTTAATTACGAAAAGTTCGAAGAGGAAAACGAACAAATGATTGATGCTGATAAGGTTGCTGTCTTAGAAGAAATTGAGAAAATCAATATCGATAATATAACACCCATTGAAGCTTTACTACTCATTAAGCATCTACAGTCAATCATTAAAAAATAAGAGGGCTTATGTCAATTATTCGTCAAATGAATAGCAAACTTGCCAATATGATTGCAGCTGGAGAGGTCGTTGACCGTCCCGCATCAGTTGTCAAGGAGCTAATTGAAAATTCTATCGATGCAAAATCAAACATCGTTACTGTTGAGGTCATAGAAATGGGTATGAAATCCATTATTGTGACTGATAATGGATCTGGGATGGATTTTTCAGATGCACATTTAGCATTTGATCGACATGCAACCAGTAAAATACTCGATGAAAATGATTTGGGACATATAGGAACTTTGGGATTTAGAGGAGAAGCTCTAGCTGCAATTGCTTCTGTGTCCAAAGTAATATTAAAAACCAAACAAAAAGATGGCGAAGGGATTCAAGTCATTTATCACGGAGGAAAATTCGTTAGTGATGGTGTTGCTACTTTAAATGAGGGTACGATTGTCGAAGTTACTGACCTATTTTATAATACACCAGCAAGATTTAAATATATAAAATCCGAATTTGCGGAGCGACAAGCAATTATTGATATTTTTGATCGCTTAGCATTATCACACCCACAGATTAGATTTACTTTAACCATGGATCAAAAAATTGTCAAAAGAACGTTTGGGACAAATGATTTTTACAGTTTAATTGATCAAATCTATGGTTCAAAGATGACAGAAGATATGTCAATTTTTGAGCAAATAGTGCAAAAGGTAAAAATTACGGGATACTTATTAAGCCCACAAATTGCACGATCAAGAAAAAAAGATATCTCTATTTTTGTTAATGGAAGATATATCAAAAACTATAGATTAGTTCAAGCTGTAATTGATGGTTACCATGGTTTTATGATGGTTGGGAAATATCCAATTGCTCTGATTCATCTTGAAATGGATCCGAGTCTTTTGGATGTCAATGTTCATCCTCAAAAGTATGAAGTCAAATTTGTTAATGAATCTATTCTAGCGTATTCGATTGAAACTTATGTAAAAGATACGCTAACAAATAAAATACATCAAATTCCCGCCAATTTAAAGACTATTCATAAAGGTGAACAAGAAGCATATACACCTCTTAATATGGATTTTAGTGAATTGATTATCAATGAGTCAAAAGCTTTATATAACTCCTCTGACGAAGGTAAAAAAATACCTAAACTTCCAGATTTTGATTATGTTGGAGTTTTTTCAGGAACCTATATCTTATTTCAAAATAAAGATGGACTTTACTTGATGGATCAGCATGCTGCTGCTGAAAGAATTAGATATGAACACTATTTTGAATCTCTAGCTAATCCAAATAAAGCCGTAAAACAATTATTATTTGAAAAAGAATTGAAATTGACAAAAGAAGATATTGATACTATTCAAAAAAATCAAGAACAATTTAACGCATATGGTTTCTTCTTTAATCCATCGTTTCATTTAACCGGATTACCTGTATGGCTTAATGACAGTGAAATAGAAATAGCGCTGGATGCAATGATTTCAATGCTTGACGAAAAGCATTCAATTGACTTGAGTATTTTAAGAGATCGACTAGCTAAGGATATAAGTTGTAAAGGAGCAATCAAGGCGAATAAATCACTCAGTATTAATGAAATTAATAGTATCGTTAAAAAATTGAGATTATGTGCAAATCCGTACACTTGTCCGCATGGTAGACCAACGATTATCAAACTCTCTCATTATGAGATTGAGCGTATGTTTAAGCGGGTGGTTTGATGAAGAAAGTTATCGTTATCGTCGGCCCAACAGCATCTGGGAAAACTGGGTTATCTATTTATCTTGCCTCAAAGATTGGTGCAGAAATCATCAATGGCGATTCAGTTCAAATTTATAAGGATCTTAATATAGGTTCTGCAAAAATCAAACCAGAAGAAAAACAAAATATTAAACACCATTTATTTGATATCATATCCCCAGAGGATTCTTATAGTGTTTATCACTTTCAAAAAGATGTCAGAACACTTATTAAAAAAATCAAATATCCCATGATTGTTGGTGGAACGGGACTATACATAAAAGCAGCGCTTTATCAATATGAATTTATTGAATCTCATAGGGACATTAACTTTGAACTTCGTTTTGAGAAGGAATCAAATGAATCGATTTATCAAAAATTAATCGAATTAGATCCTGAAATAATTATTGATATAGGTAATCGTAGAAGGTTACTCCGAGCATACGAGCAAGCACTTTTAGGTGAACCAAGATCTCATAAAAAAAGTAAAGATGAACCATTATATGATGCTTTAATCATATATTTGGATTTGGATAGAAGCATTTTAGAAAAGCGCTTAGAAGTTAGATTGAACAAACAAATTAAGGATGGATTCATTGAAGAAGTTGAATCGCTGAAGCAAAAAAATATTGAAGTCAATGCTATTGGATATAGAGAATTAAATGCATATCTAAATGGAATATATACGCTTGATGAAGCCAA
>Ga0265594_1002845_pt1 | contig 11922 bp, 14 predicted proteins | sample saktaG_11_FD_190147 | JGI IMG/M metagenome (GOLD analysis project Ga0265594, IMG submission 190147) | Saline water microbial communities from Sakinaw Lake, British Columbia, Canada - sak_2011_5_24_80m | ecosystem: Environmental > Aquatic > Non-marine Saline and Alkaline > Saline ... | reverse complement strand
AGTATTTGGCATTTTGCAATTATTTTGATCCTAGGGCTAAAAAGAAAATTGCGTTGTATGCTAATTTTTCTCTTATACAGGATATGTGGAACCATACATTACAGGGTGGATTGGCTTCTATTCAAGTTAAACAGATGCGTCTAGAAGATTATTTCGATGTTAATCCTGTATTACCTAACTGTGGTTTTGAATGGGAGGGGATTCGGTTTGATATCGTTCAGAGTGTTCACATTATGAATAAGTTTTCAATAGTTCCGACATATGGGCTGATGATTACCGATCCTGATAGCGGGATGGTTATTTACTATACTGGTGATACTCAGTTTAATCCAAATCAGATTATGGACTTCTACAAGCAGGCAGATTTGATCATTCAGGATTGCGAGACATATTCATTTAAATCTGGGGTACATGCGAATTTCACGGATATCATTACACTTGATGATCAAATTCTTAGGAAGATGATATTGGTTCATTACATGGATAATATCATGGCCGATTGTAATGCGTTTAATCCTGACGAATTGGTTAAACTTCCTGCCGAGAAGATTAAAGAGTGGCTTGTAGAATACTGTAATAATGTCTATAAGATTAGTCCTGAATGGAATAGTAGCGCAAAGGATGCCGGCTTTACTTGTTGGGATGATTTGAATTTTGGATTTATCAAACAGGGAATATGTCTGGATACAAGAGAAATCAAGAAGAAGTTGGAAGACAGAACTTCATAAAGATATTGGATCAGGACTTAATGATAAGAGGAGGCAGAAAGAAATGAATATAACTGAAGACATTGTAGAATCCATTGGTTTTGTCAAAAAAGAAAATTCCAGCAATCCAGTATATTATTTCTTAAAAGTAAATACCGAAGAAGACCTTAAAGGTACAGTTATTATCGGTAAAGATGTTGAATCAGATGAAGTGGTTTGGTCTTTGAGGAGGAATGGTGGCGATTGTGCTCCTTTCGTCCAAAAAATAGAAACAATATGTGATCTAGTTTCTGTCATAAGCCAGCATTCTTTTAAGCTGGGTGACAGATCAAGAAGGATCAAACTTAAAAAGGCAATAGGGATTAGATGAAAACCGATAAGGGAGAGATTCCCATATGAGATACGCCATAATTTCAGATATTCATTCGAATTATCATGCATTAGAAGCTTGTCTCGAAATAATCAAAAACGAGAATATTGATATTACAGCTTGTTTGGGTGATATTGTCGGGTATAATGCATTACCATCAGAATGTATTGATTCTATTCGTAAGAATGTCAAATATTGCGTTATGGGAAATCATGACGACTTTATTTCGGGAAAAGGATTCTGCACTTTGTCGGAGATTCGAAAATGGAGCAAAGATGCTTATGAAGGATTAACACATTCCAAAAAAAAGGTGTCAAAGAAGAATAAAGCGTGGTTGGGTGAATTGGAGGCGAGACATATTGTTGCCGAAGAAGAGAAACTTCCTTTTTTGATTGTTCATGGTTCGCCTTGGAGTAGTGTTTTTGGCGATCCATACCCGTATATTTTAAACGCATATGATGGTAAAATAGCATATGGAGCTATGAGGGAAAGCCATGCTCCTATTCGCATCGCATTCTTTGGACATACTCACATTCCAACCTTCATTCGTGGCGTTATGCTTCAGGGGGAATATGTCGATTTTGAATTGGGCATAAAAGATGTTTCCGCAAGTTCATTAAATATAGGAACTTCTCAGAAGCCAGTTTTTGATATTTCGAAGGTAGAAAAAGAGGATGCTCATTATATTTTCAATCCGGGGGCAGTAGGTCAACCGAGAGATGATGGCCAAACTAGTTTCATCATTTTGGACTCAGAGATTATGACAGTTGAGTATAGAACGTTTGAATATGATGTTGTCAGCGCTCAAAAAGCTATTATTGAATCTGGCTATTCAAAGAACTTGGCGAAACGATTAGCCGTGACAAAAGATTAATAAACGAAATAGCACTATGGGGATGTTATCAAATGGATACTGAAGATAAAAAGATAAATCGGTTCATAAAGATTCGCTATAAGGATGAACATGATAGATTGCAAGAGGCTGTTCGTCGTTTAGAAGGTGAATGGCTTAGGGAAACAGTTAGTGAGAGGGAAAATATTGAGATAGTCGCTTCAATAATCCTAATTGATGATGGGGCATTTTGGCTTAATACAACGACATTAATTCCATCTCATAGAATTTGCTCTTTTCATATGCATAGTTTGGAAAAAGACACTCCTGATTCTGCTCCCGCCCCAAAATCTAAGCATAGAAGAAGACCTCCAAAAAAGAAGCCACTGAAGGAAAACTAAAATGAGTTATTCGGAATATGACATCAGAATGAAAGAAGATTACGAGAAACGTTCTAGGACGTCTCTCGTTCGTAGAGTGCCCGTAATTATTCGGGTAGACGGCAAGGCTTTTCACACTTTCTGTCGTCGATTTGAAAAGCCTTACGATGAATTTCTGAATAATTCTCTCAACTTAGTAATGAAGTATCTTTGTGAAAATGTTCAGGGTTGTAAGTTTGCAGAGAGACATTCAGATGAAATTTCTTTGCTTGTTACAGATTATGATAGCATTGGAACGGATGCATATTTTGATTATAGCGTTCAAAAAATGTGTTCAGTTGTGGCATCAATGGCAACGGCTGAATTCTGTAGGATCTTGATCAAAGGAAATGAAATTACCTTAGTTAATGATGACGTAATTTTAGACGATATTAAGCTTGGACTTGATGAACGTTGGCCTTGTTTTGACGCTCGATGCTTTAATCTTCCAGAACATGAGATTAATAACTATTTTTGGTGGAGAATGCAAGATGCTAAGCGCAATTCCGTCAGTATGGTTGCCCAAGCTAACTTCGGTCATAAGCAATTGCAAGGTAAGTCTTCGGATGAAATGCAGGAAATGCTTTGGCAGGAGAAACAAATTAACTGGGCAAAGCTTCCGCAAGGTCAAAAGATAGGTTTTTATTGTATTAGGAAAAAGAAGACCAAGGAGATTCCCGAGGGTCCGCACAAAGGGAAACTGGTTGAGCGATCAGTTTGGGAAATTGAAGAGTCTCCTTCTCAAAAAAGTGAGCTAGATGAAATTTTCTCCGTTGTCAAATTCGTCAAGGAAGATAGTGCAAAATCTGAAGACCAATCATCATAAGCTAGAAATAGTTGACGATGGTGATATTCGCAAGCTTCTCTCTGGAACGGGTAGTTGTTGCGAACAGGGAGCAATTGATCTAACTGATTTGCGAAAGCATGTCTATGACTTCACTCTCATGGCGATGTATTCTCTGTGTTTTGTTCCTAATCCAGTAAGGGTATTAGTGGTTGGGTTGGGAGTAGGCGTATTCCCTAGAGAGCTATCTTTTTATCGTTCAGATACGGTATTTGACGTTATAGAGATAGATTCTCATGTTGTTGATGTCGCTTATTCTCATTTCTTTTACAGAGATAATAAATGTCAAAATCCTATGATCAATACTATCGTAGGAGATGCTTGGAGTGTTATTGGTAGTTTAGAAGGTGAATATGATTTGGTTTTTATAGATGCATTCACGGATAGTTATATTCCCTATCATTTAATGTGTGCAGAATTCCTAGAGGCGATCAAAAATAGATTAAGCCCTCAAGGAGTTGTTGCCGCAAATATGGCGAATGTACACCCTTCGTATTCAAGCCAGATAAAGACGTACCAGAGTGTTTTTGGAGACAATATTTATTCTTTAATTGGGACTAGAAATCTGGCGGCGACTATGCTGTTTGTAGCTCAAACAAAACTTGAACCATCTACTGATTTAAACCTCCCTCCGCAGTATTACCCGCCTTTTCAACCTTCCAAAGTAAATTTTACTCCCGAGATTGAAAATTCTCTCGTCTTCAAAATCTTTTCTGTATAATATGATTGTTGATTATGATCATAAAATACTAAAAAGAGGTTAGATATGCTAGTAGGTATTTGTGGTAAGGCAGGAGCAGGAAAAGATACTGTTGGAGATTATCTCATTGATAAATATGGCTTTAAGAAAATAGCCTTAGCCGATCCGATCAAGCGTCTCGTCAAGGATGTATTTGCGCTCGATCACCATACGGTTTATGACAGGGATGCTAGAGAACAACCACTAGATCAATGGGATGGGTGGTCTGTTCGCAAATTACTTCAGTATATTGGAACTGAGTTATTTCGTCAAAATATAGATGATGCCATTTGGGTAAAATCTCTTTGGTATCGGATTAGAGATGATAAGGACAATAATTACGTTGTCACTGATGTTAGATTCCCCAATGAGCTTCAATTTTTTGAGGAAAATGGTGGCGATAATTTTCTTTCTATCAAAGTTTGTAGAGAGGGTTGCGAAGGTGGCGTTGGCATTTCGGGTCATGAAAGTGAGAAGCATGATCTCGAAACAAGATGGGTAATTAATAATGATGGAACATTTGAGGATTTGTATAATAAGGTCAGCGAAATAATGGCAAACAATACAAAAGTGAGGAGTTTATGAGTAAAATAAATTTGATAGACCTACCGATTATCCAAAATCAGATTATCAAGAAGCATCGTGAATTTCTCGACAGATACTCTATGGAAGTAGATAAGGTTGTAGCTGATAATAGAGCATTAACTGATTTGACTTTTGCTAAGATGCATCGTTTGCTTGTTAGTTTTAAAGAAGCAGGAATAGTTGATGAGTTGAGGGTTTTGCCGAATAAACATCCGCTTCAAGGCGTTCGGATAATGAAGAATGCGCTGAATAACTATATTGAAGTGATCACCAATGGAAGATGCATTATGTCACAAGGGTTCGGATACACTTCAGATGATTTTCAGTCAGATTCTATCTTCCCTAGGATTAGAGTTGATGACGTTTGCAATCAAGAATATGACTGGTCTGACTTTGCGATGCAGCTATTGGATTACATTCATGTGGTTATTTATCAACGAAAAGATGCTTGCGAAACAAAAATGAACAATGTCTTAGAAGAGCCTGAATTAAAAAATCCACGTGCTTTGTCCAAAATCCCCGGATATAAGAGAGTTAATCGAAGCTAAATGTTAGAAGATCAATGAGCAAACCGGAATTCGTACATCTCCATACGCACTCTTACTATAGTTTTTTAGATGGACTTTCATCTCCTAAGGCTTTAGTACGTTGCGCTAAGGATCTTGATTTCAAATCAGTTGCGTTAACTGATCATGGAAGTTGCGGCGGCTTGTACAATTTTCAAAAGGAATGTAAGCAGCAGGGTATCAAACCTATTCTTGGAATGGAAGCTTACATTTCTTCTGACCGTTTTGTTAAGGAAAAGGGTACGCCTATCAATCATCTTGTTCTGTTAGCCAAAAACGAAGTCGGCTATAGGAATCTCATTTATCTTAGCTCTATGGGTTATATCGAAGGATTCTATTATAAGCCCCGTATTGATTTTAAACTACTTGAAGCACATAAAGAAGGGTTGATTGTAACTTCTGCCTGTGTTGCTGGAGAAATCCCACGATTGTTATGGACAAAGGAATCTGAGCAGGCAAAAGAATTAGCTGGAAAATACAAAGATGTTTTCGGAGACGATTTTTATATTGAGATTATGACCCACAAATATTTTAATGCTCCCGACCAAGAGATTAAAGAAAAGAAGCTTGCGGGTGCATTGTACAAATTAGCTAAACAAATGGACATAAAGGCTATTTGCACTACTGATATTCATTATGCTCGTAAAGAGGAATGGAAGGCACAAGATGTTCTATTGTCAATTCAGACTCTCGATCATATTAAAAACCCTGATCGCATGAGTTTCGGAAGTAAGGATTTCTATATGAAGTCTGCTGAAGAACTAGCTCGTATTTATAGTAAGGCTCCAGAACTTTTATCTAATACTGTTGAGATTGCCGAAAAGATTACCGGAGGATTGATATCTAGTGCTGCTGACCTTACACCTAATTTCGATCTTCCTGAAGGATTTGAGGACGAAGCTTCATATCTAAAAGCCCTAATAACTGATGGCATGAAACATAAGGGGCTTATCAATAAGCAGGAATATCGTGATAGAATCAAATACGAATTTGGAGTTATCACCAAATGTAATTACACTAAATACTTTCTTGTTCTTTGGGATATCATTAACTTTGCTAAAACTCAAGGGATTAGGGTCGGAATAGGGCGCGGATCTGCCGTTAGTTCTTTATGTTTATATGTATTGGGTATTACGAAACTTGATCCAATTAAGTATGAGTTAATCTTTGAAAGATTCTTAAACCCTGATCGAATTAGTCCTCCTGACGTCGATATTGACTTCGATTATGACCGTAGAGAAGAAGTTTACAACTACATTATTCGAAAATACGGTTCAGATCATTGTTCTCAGATCGGAACCTATAATAAATTCAAAGCTAAGGCCGTTATTCGTAGCACTTCAAAAGCTCTTGATCTTGGAAAGGACTGGGAACAATATTTAAGCGACAAGAAGACTAATCCTGCGCTGAAAAAACCTCAGACGAAGAAATCATTAGATATTGCTGATTTCATTTCCAAACAAATTCCTCTTAAAGCAGGAAGTATTACCGAAGCCATGAAGATGTCTGGTGATTTCAGAAGTTCTATGCATCGTTATCCTGAATTACTTGATTGTATTCGGTTCATTGAAGGAGTTGTTTCATCAGCCGGGGTTCATCCTGCTGGAATTCTAGTTTGTAAGGATCCGGTTATTGAGCATGTTCCGCTTAGGGTTTCCAAAGGAGTGATTAGCTCTCAATTTGATGGACCTGAAGTTGAATATCTTGGATTGTTGAAATTCGACCTTCTTGCTCTTAGAACACTGACGGTAATTGATAAAACAGTGAAAATGATTAAGGAACGTCATATAGAGGCGAAAGATTTAGATGTAGATCTTCTTGAGCCAGATGATAAGAAAGTTTTTGCGATGCTTAATGGTAATGTTCCTCAGATAGATACTAAAGGCGTATTTCAGTATGAGGGAGATGGAATTACAAAGCTCTTGGCGAATATTCGAGTAGATACATTCGAAGATATGATTGTTGCCAACGCTCTATATCGTCCCGGTCCTCTTGGCGCTGGCGTTCATGATATGTATTGTAATTATAAGCATGGCCGGCGAGAAATTCAATATTTACATCCTAAAATGGCTGAAGTATTGAAGAAAACCTATGGTATTATGGTGTATCAGGAGAGCGTTATGAAGGTTTCTCAAGAGATCGCAGGGTTCACTGGCGGTCAAGCTGATACTCTTCGTAAAGCTATGGGTAAGAAGATACCCGAGTTATTGGCAGAGCAGGAAGAATTATTTATTAGTGGATGCGGAAAAAATGGCGTTGTCGAAAGCATAGCTAAAGAGATCTTTAAACAGATCGATTATTTCTCAGGATATGGTTTCAACCGATGTCTTGCTGGCGATACTACTGTTGTTGATAAGGCAGATGGATGGGTTTATACGTTGAAAGAATTGGCAGATGGACCTTATGGGATTAACAAAGATTTTCAGGTTACTCTTGATAGTTATCTTGATGGTAAACTTGTAGAAGATGAACTTGTTGAGGTATTTGAAACAGGCGAGAAAGAAGTTTACGAGGTAGAGTTAGAAAATGGTATGATTATTAAGTGTACGTTAGATCATAAGTTTATATGTTCTGATGGGAAAAAATATACCGTCCAAGAAATTATGGATGGGGATTTAGAGATATTGTATGATAACCCAGAAAGAGTATAATTTATTAAACCATTTTAAGTTTAGTTGGATGACCGGATTGACAGTTCAGGAAATTAAAGATAACAAACTCGACGATGATAATGAACTGAATACTCTATTGGCAAAGGGATTGATCGGAAAAAGAGATAAAGACAAACCGATAACTTGTAGCTCGGCATTGTCCATTAATAAGAATGGATTTGATGCCATTATATTATATGAACGAAATGAGCGCAAATTCCTGTCGCAAGTCAAACAATGGTTCAGGAGGAAGTATGAAAAAGTGCAAGATCAAATCTGTTAAGTTATTAGGAAAGCAGATGACTTATAATGTTACTATGAAGTCTGATCAACACAATTATGCTATCTATGATGAGAAAACAGGGAATAGTGTTATCGTAGCCAACTCACATTCCGCAGCATATGCCTTTTTAGCTTATCAAACGGCATATCTCAAATACTACTATCCTATTGAATTCATGTGTAATCTTTTATCAAGTGAAGTTAACGATGAAGATAAGATGAGAATGTATTTGCATGCTACTGAGAGGATGAAGATTCATTGTCTGCCTCCAGACATTAATAAGAGTGGTTTGAGTTTTAGTATTGAAAAGGGACGACATACGAAAACTGGTCAGATTATGGATGTCCTCCGAAAGCCAATGACAATGCTTAAGGGCGTAGGATCTAAGGCTGTTCAAAGTATTGTTGAAAATCAGCCTTATGCTAGCCTTGAAGATTTTGTTAATAAGATTGATGCTAGAGTAGTCAATGTTAGGGTATTCACCACGTTAGTTGATTGTGGATGTATGGATAGCTGGAGTAAATCTAGAGAAGTGCTAATTAAAGAATATCCTGAAATCAAAAAGAAGCTAACCAAAGATCGTGCCAAAAAGCAAAAACAGATCGAGAAAGTCAATAAAGTCGGCGGTGGTTCTCTTTTTGGAAACGAATTTGATTATTATGGCAAAAATCTTGAACTATAATGTATAATAGAAATCGTATTTAGCAAGAATCATAATAGAACAAAGGAGATAGAAAATGTTTGAAAAGAAAGTAGCAACCGCAGTAGATATTTTGGTCAATGTAGATCGATACGAGCATATCAAAATTACGAAATATTGTGAAGCAAAGATCGAATACGAGACTGAAGAAGAACGTATTCAAAAAGAGGATCAGCTTACACTAGAATGTATTTCTGATTTGATTAGAGGACAAGATATCATTTCGAAAACTATTGGTGGCAAGGTAGTAGCTCCTTGTGAGGCTATGAAGGAGAAAATTACCAAAAAGCTTCCTGCTTGGATGTCAGAAGGTCCAGAGCCTAATATCGCTAATGCGGCTCTTGAAAATCATAATGAGTCCGTAGCCAGAAATGATGCTCAGACAGAAAAAGCTAAAGAACAAATAGTAGAGGGGTCTGTTGAAATGGAAAGTCTTCTTGAAGAGCCTCAAGTTGAAGTTTTGGAGACTCAGGAGGTTAAGGAAGAAATTGTCGAAGTAGAGAATAAACCTTCGCAACCCTCACAACCGAAAGCTAATGATTCTTTGAGTGATGATGATTTGTTTGGAAATGATGATGATTTGTTTGCATAAATAAAGTTTTTGGAATATGCAAACTCTTGTATAATAATTACATAATTAGATAAAAAGGAGTCAAATGACAAAACAGATAAATGTGATAACGCTTAGTGATGAAGAACTGACTGATCTTTTCAGTGAAGCATTCGAAGAACAGGTAGCTTCTTATAACAATATTCAACAATATGAATGTACTTGTAAGAGAGTACCAGCTCAAACAGATGCTAAGATGGAGGTTATGATTGTAGGTTTGGCTGGAAGTCCTTGTGTAGATCAGTTCAAGTCAATGGAAGGCTTGAAAAATGTTGATTCCGTAGTCATTTCTAGGGAAGACAAGGGATCGCTTAAGTTTACTATCCTTCCAAAGGAAACGACATCTCTCAATACGAATGATTATCTCATTGTTTATCAATCCGCATAACAGTTTTTTACAACGGACGCATTAAATGTCAGAAAACACTGAATTCAAAGATCCACTTAGTATGGACTATCATGGCCAAGATGAAATGGATGTCATTTTGGGTGATGACTTTTTTGGTAGTTTGGCGGGAGATTCGGATAGTAGCGCAACGCCGGTAGTTTCAGATTCTCCAAAAACAGGTGAATCTAAAGCTACCCCGTTGGAAGAACCCGATAAATCTTTTCCCTTGCTTCGTGGAGAAATCCCGGATATTGATTACAATAGTTTGGTTGAGCGTATTCAGTTTCAATACGGTTGTTTGCCAGTTCTTAACTATGATGACCTATATCAGGAATTGGCTGATTTATCTATTGAATGTACTGCTACACCAAGCTTGGAACATATTAATGATGAGCTTCAAAAGGTTCAGGCTTCTAAAGATAGGTTGTCTGAGATACTTATCAATGTAATCAAAAATCATAACTTCAAAAAGAGAGCCGTAGATATTTTACAAGATGCATGGGGGAAATTTACATCTGAAAAAAACGCAGAGGCTCGTAAAGGTGATGGCGTATTTAGATTGAGTAATTTCCATTTGGATTTTGCTCTAACGGAATCACTTCTTAGAACTTGTACTCATGTTTTGAAGAATTTAGATAGTTTAAGTGATAATCTTTCTCGGCGCATAACAATTTATCAACTTATCTCAAAGAATTCAGATCTTGGACGAGGAGCTTTACCCGATCATGAATGGGATCGGCAGATTAGACCAGACGGAACATTTGATAAGGAGGAATCAACAATAGATGAATTTGGGGAAATTAAGCCTCAAAATATTTAATTTTCAAAGAGTAGTTACTGTATAATAATAGGGAAATCATAACAAAAAGGAGACGAGCAATGACAGATGAATTAAAGGCAGAAAAGGGTGAATGGAGTGACTTCAGCAAGGACAATCAAAAGCCATTAGCGACAGGGACTCAATTTCGCAAAGCTGAATTTATGAGTATGTCTCAGCCCGGCACTTACCTCATTCGTTTGGTAGGTACTCATGTCAAGTTCCGTAGACATTGGCAACCATACAAGGCAAGGACTCATGATGCTCTTCGTGATAAAGATCCCGCATGGCAGGCAGGATTCATTCCTAAGAAGCGTTATGCTATCAACATTATTGATAAGACTGGTGTGGCAGAAGGGCAGGCTGGCACTTTGAAGGTTATGGAACAAGGACAGACTGTTTTTGAGGCATTTCATCTTTACAAGGAGACTACTGGTATCGATCCTGCTGGTAAGGACGGTCCCAACTTCGCCATTAAGGTTGATATTCCTAAGCTGCCCAATGGAGACCTTGATAGACTCCATACTAGTTATGGTGTCGTTCCTCTAGCTCCATGCCCATTCACAGATGCAGAAAAGAAGATTCTCTGCCAAACGGATGCTGATGGGAATATCGTTAAGGGCGAAAACGGAAAGCCGGCTTCAAATCTTTACCCTCTTTCCAAAATATTCAAGCCTGATACGATTGAGAAGATGCAGGAACTTTGGGATGCATTGCCTGACAACAAGAAGATTGCTCCTAAGAAGGAATGGGGCGATAAGAAGGCTTCAAGTCAACCTACACAGGCAGCTACCCCACAGCAGTCAGAGCCGACTACTGAAGGTCAGATCACTGAAGAACCAGTATCAACGGTTAATGCTTCTTCAGATGATTTGTTTGAAGATGATAATTCAAACGATAGTACTGATTTGTTCTAAGGGTCAAACTATTACACTGAATAAGGAGATATGGTATGGCTAGGGAACCCCTGAAAGATCCGATGGATGCTGTCCTTCGGAATATTGAAAAGCAGATGGGAAATAAGGGAACTCCAGTACTGTCTAGGTTTAAGAATATTGAAACATCTAACGTCCCTGTTATCTCGTTCGGGATTAAGGAAGTGGATGCCGCCAGTTATTGCGGCGGCATCCCTAGAGGGAAGATGATCGAAATCTTTGGACCTGAGTCTAGCGGTAAGAGTTTGATTAGTCTTCATCTTATTGCCTCAGCGCAGAAGATAGGATTAGAATGTGCTCTATTGGATATAGAGCAGTCGTTTGATCCTGTATGGGCTGCGCAGCATGGTGTTAATCCTAACGAATTGGTGTTTTGTAATGACTTCCAAAGCGGAGAAAATGCACTTGAATATGCATATCAAATATGCAGGAGTGGCAAGTTCGCATTAGTTGTTATTGACTCAACAGCAGCGCTT
>Ga0265594_1002843_pt1 | contig 11924 bp, 7 predicted proteins | sample saktaG_11_FD_190147 | JGI IMG/M metagenome (GOLD analysis project Ga0265594, IMG submission 190147) | Saline water microbial communities from Sakinaw Lake, British Columbia, Canada - sak_2011_5_24_80m | ecosystem: Environmental > Aquatic > Non-marine Saline and Alkaline > Saline ... | reverse complement strand
CGTCAGAGTCTCTGAGGACCCTTACGGCGCTGCCGGCGTGGCTCTTTACTACGACTTCGGCTGGAACATGCTGATCTGCGGCAAGTGGTATGACTCCATTTATACCTGCAAGAAACGCTGTCTTTATCAGACCACCCTCTCCGATGATGGAACTTGGGGAGACTTGATTGAGGTAATCTCAGTCCCGGACGGCGAGGACGTCGGCCTTCAAAACCCCTTTATAGATAAGCCTGATACCCCTCTTTTCTTTGTCGTGGAGGAGTTCACCGGCAGCGAGGCTTACCAGCGCCCTATGTATTCTGCGCTGCCGCAGGGTAATGCTTTCAGAGACGCCGTGTGGCGAGAGCCAGTGCCCTTTAATTTTAATTGCGAGTATGGGCTGTCTATATGCCACGACGATAACTACGCCTGGCTGGAAATGCCCACCAGGGTATATCGAGCTTCCCTTGCCTCGAGCCCCCTCGATGTCAGCGGCGATGTCCGTGAGCTCAACCAGGTAGTGAGAGATGGCGAAGGAAAGCTAACCGTGGAGCTGGATAATCACGCTGGGGACTACACCAACCACGAGGACATCACCCCAGGCACGGAAGCCAGACTATCGGTAGGCTATATCACTTCAGAGGGAGAGGAATACTCAGAGGCAGGACGCTACTGGCTGGAAGGTGCGGAATATCGGAGAGCCCCTAACCTTTCAACCCTAACCTTGAGCTGCATCGACATCTGGGGGCTTGCCAGGCTCTGGACTGCCCGCTATCAAATGCGCTGGAATATGGGAGGGGGAACTATAAGCGTCTGGAAGATACTCAAGGTAATTTTAGCCAGGCTTGGCATACCCCTTGAGCTTTACACCGCCAGCACCATCGTCCTGGGCTATGCCCCGGACTTCACCATAAGCCCTGGCGACAGGGGGGACAGGGTAATAAAGAGACTGCTTTCCTTTGTGCCCGATAAATTGCTCTTTGACGGCATAACCGCCTATATCATCAACCCCGGGGCAGAAGAAGCCAGCCGATACAGCTATGGCGAAGGGAAGCATGCCATCACCGGCATCAGCAGGAGCTACGATGCCCCCGACGCTAACCGTGCCCAGGTTGTGGGCAAGAACCAGCTCGGCCTGGTAATAGCCGACAGCTTCAACTGGCAGGAGATAGCGTTGTTGGGAGATAGGCTGCGCCTTGAAGCCGATTTGAATATAGACACTGTGAGCAAGGCAAAGGCTAGAGGTAAGGTTATGCTGGAAGATGCCTTGAGAGCTAGCCGCCAGGTGAGGATAACCACGCCGCCTAACTGCGCGATTCTACTTTGGGATGTGGTGGATGTGAGCGATGAGGTATTGGGCTTAGACGGGGAGAAATATCGAGTAGAAGCCATCGAGCTGACCCGTGATGACCGAGGCGTTTACCAGCACCAGCTCACACTCGGAGGCGTTTAACTCTTGCTTCTGGGGAAGCGTCTGATTAAGAGTTTGGTTTTGTAAAAGAAAGTAGGTGTAGATTCTTACCTGTCGAAAGTAATATCAAGTCATTGGGTAACGCATTGCCTCATGGAAACGTGAGCGTCACTTCATTGTGTTTGGTGTTATAACTGAATATGCAATCATTTAATATGTCGCGCCCCAGAAGGCACGGGCAATATAAACAATATAATAAGTCTAAGTCGGGAGGGTCGCTTAGATCTTGTTTTTGAATACACTGTATGCCGAGTTGTATGTTCTGAGCTAACGGTTCATTATTATCATCCAGAAATACAACTATGGCTCTTTCGTAGTAGTACTTACTGCCTCCACCAATTCCATACGAGTCATCAAGTGTGTTACGACGCATGTGATCTTGCAAATCCAAGGCATAGATACCATTCAGGCAGGTGCCTGAGGCTCCAGTATCAATTAGAAAGTGCACCCACTCGCCACGGGCAAGCCGTGGTATATACCAATATGCCTGCACCGCAGGTGCAGGCAACATTTGGAACCCAAAAGTTGATAGGGTACACGTTACTCTTTTCGTCACCCGTACTAAAAAAGCGTTAGTACCCTCTTGCTAGTTAAGAACTTGATGACAACTTCCTCTATAGGTAGTCCTCCTTGGCGAACCTTCTCAGCTACATCTTGATATTTCTTTGCGTGTGCCACTACTTCGCAATTGTATACTGCTACCCAATTGCCATCGTATTGCCTCAACAATTCTTCTCTGTTTCTATCAATGAAGAATACGCTTTCCCGATATTGACGAAACTTACGGCCAAATGCCTCTCTACCGCCTGCTGCTTTCACAGCTCTATCCAACAAACGACCCCCAGTTGCCATCTGACTCACCTCCTACCATTACAAGTACAAGTGAACCACTAAGTATTGATTCTGTCAATACCCCAAAATATCTAGTACGCGATTCCATTTTAATTAGCAAGCCTGACTATTGTCAAATCCTCTTCCCTTTACCAGCCAGTATTATTTAGCCCCTCTTTTGTGGGGTAGCGTTAGCTAAGTATTTATTGGCACTATTGGCTAGCTTACTAGTTTTGCCTTGCAGAGCTCTACGCGTCTTGAGAGAGAGGCATGTAAATCTTACCTCTGCAGCAGCAAACCTAATTAATGCAGGGATTACACCAGCCTCCTTACGTCTTAGCTGGAATTTTAGATCGTTAAGGGTGCTGTGTCCTTTGAGACAAAGATATCTATATGAGCCTCCTAATAGGTCGGGAAAGAAAGTAAAATAATCAGAAAAGTATTTGAACAGTAAAGCATAACTCGTACAATCTAGAAATTCCTTGCAAAATCCCTACAAATACTCCAGCATACTAACAACTCTCTGGCCTCTTCCTCTGAAATGGCACGGTATGCTCCATTTGGTGGCTGAGTAAATGAAATATCTGCATCAGGGAGTTCCTGGCGCAACAATTCTCTAATTTTCTGAGTCGATACTTTGTTGGGTTGCGGCTTCTTACCACTATACTTTCTAATATGTTCTGTAATGCAAACCTGCAGAGATGATATGAGTTTTTGAGCTCGATCTACCTTGGTGATACCTTTATATGACGAACCAATATATCCTTCACTAGCTCTCAACCTCTTCCCTCCGGTATCAATGAGAGGGGAAGGCCTTTCTCCTATGTGCTTACCCCAATCAATGTAAATCTTTTCTGTTGTGCAAAATACGTGATTATTCTTCATGCGCATGAAATCAAGGAGTGAGTTTATACTTTGTACAACTTTGGATCTGTTCTTGAGATCGACGTTGTAATCCAGCGTCACCTGTATAATATGTGGTCTTTTCAAGGATAGTATGAGGGGGATGTCTACTGCAATCCACTGTCCCATTGCTATAGTCTCGGTAGATGGTTTAAGGGTAAGTTCCCCTGACTTGGCTAGTGTTGCGATAATCCCTTTCCTTTCCTTATCTGAAGGCTCTAGGAGTCCGTGAGCGTTGAGGCTAAAATCGTCTGCATTAGCAAAAGAACACCATTTCCGATCTCGTAGTACTCCTACCTTAGTGAAAAACTTGAAAAGTAAGCAGTGGCTTTTGTATCTACAAATACGTTTAAATGTTATGGTTTTTATGCCTATGTCACTAGTACTTTGAATCCAGAGGCTGACTTTTCTAGTCTGGAGGTTAATAGAGTTGCTAACTTCTGTTGAAACATCTCCTATGGTATGCTTGATGTTAACTTTGGGCCTTAGGAAGAATCGGAACATTATGCGTAAAAAGAAACTCAGCAATAGCAATAATAGTCCAACTAGCAATGTGGCGCTGAGGACTTTAAGCAACTCCAGCATCACAGCGGCAACATCCTGTTCACCTCAATGACTACACTAAGTACCTGCCCCATTATACCCTCGCCTAAACCAAGATGAAGCCCCCCGCTCAAAAACCCCTTAAATATAAAAATAGATAATACTAGATAGAGAGTGCCTTAAGGATTGTGGAGGAATCAAAAACCCTCCACGTGAGAGTCTTGTAGCTTGCTTTACCAATTCTTGATTACTTTACCCTCTTTATCCTTCATGATTCCGGCAACTGCGAGAACAAAATCAATCAATGCCCAAATCCCAAGTCCCCCGCCGGTTAGAAGCATTGCAATGCCAGTCCCAATCTTCCCCAGGTAGAACCGATGTACTCCGAAGTACCCAAGAAAGAATGCGAATAGAGTAGTAGCGAGCCTCGATTTTGGTGAAACTTCTAAATCAGTCATTTTGCCTCCTTCTCTTTTTACTTACCCCGATTGCATATTATGCCCCGATTATACAATCACCCTCGACAAATGCAATACCCCACACCCACACCCCCACACTACAATCAGATAGACAGGATATACCCCACCCCAGCCTCATTTTGCCTTTAGTGGCGGAGCAGCCCCCAGCAAGGCATCGTAACTTCCCTCGCTACGCTCGGCGCAGCCTATTCGCTGTCGCTCATAGCTTGCGGTTGCTTAGCCTTGTCGTCCCCCCAGGCAAAGTCAGGCTACCCCACAGCCCACGATATAGAGTGGGGGTATCCCCACATTCACCCGAGACCGCCAGACGAGGTTTACCAGCACCAGCTCACCCTCGGAGGGGAAGGAAGGGTCTGGCAATGATGAAGACAAGTGTAGCCGTGACCCTTCAGGGTCACGATGGGCGGGGCTAAAGCCCCACGGCTACGTTGGTTATCTGGTGGGGTTACATTTGTTTGTTGGTACGGCCAAATAGAGAAGGGGGCGCCCATTGGGCGCCCCCTTTATAGAACATACTCAGAGTTACTGAGATTAAGTTCGTCTAGTTCTCATAATCAGGCCAAGAATGCCCAGGAAGACAGCCACGAAGATGAGGACTATGCCGATAATAAGCGGGCTGCTCAAGCCGCCTCCGCTGCTGCCACCGCCGAGCACGGTGAAGTTGCCCTGCTCTCCGGCCAGGGAAACATTGTAGGTTCCAGGCTCAGCCTTATGGACGGCGAAGGTTACGCGCACTGCCGAATTGGGGGGAACGGTAACTGCCTTTGTGTCCTCCACCTGTCCATTTATCATCAAGTTGGCGGTGTAGCTGCCGGTGGTGCCGCCCCTGTTTGTGATATTAGCCGATATGGTAACCGGCTGGTTGGAGTTGGTCTGGGACGGCTGGATGGAGAGGTACTGCACCATAATTGCCGCTGGTGATGGTGCCGCAGCTGGTGGTGGTGGTGGCACCGTAGGGCTCGGGGAAATGTAGATGATGGGGGATGTACCTGTGGCGGCACCACAGGTTGCTGTTACTGTAGCCATGCCCTGAGTAGTGGAGGAGAAGTTAACCGTGGCTACTCCGGCGGTTGTGTTAGCAGCGGCGCTGCTCAGGGCGCCCAAGGTGGTGGTGAAATTCACCGCCGTGCCATCGGCGACATTGTTGCCATTGGCATCTGTCACTGTAGCCGTGATTACCGAAGTTTCTACGCCGTTGGCTGTAATTGTGGTTGGATTGGCGGTTACTACCGCAGTGGCTGCAGCTCCTGGGATTACGGTTAGAGTTCCTGAGTCTACAGGAGTTAGAGCACCCTTGGTTGCGTGGATATCAGCTGTTCCAACAAGAGCACCGGTGAAGGTAGCACTCTTACTATCTCCTGCTGGAACCAGGTCTCCATCAACTACCCCGACAGTCTTATTAACAAGAGACCAAGTATCAGCTGCCTCATTCAAAACGAAGTTATCATTGACATCGCGGGTGATGGAGTAGACCGTAATCGCGCTACCCGAAGCAACATTCTGGGCTGGTACGACAGTCCCGGTTCCATCTGCTGCTGTCTCCACAAGCACTTGGGTTGCGACTCCTGCTGTGATAGTAAATGCAGCCGAATCTGTGGGCCCGTCGATGTTACCGCCATCACCGTCCTGCGTTTCAACCGACACTGTATAGGCCGCTGCGGTCGTATGATTTACGATGCCGGTTAAAACTATACTAAATGCTCCAGCTGCCTCATCCGCCGCCACATTAAGTGTAACAACCGTTGCTGTGGGAACACCTGCCAAGGTTGGGTCGGTGGTACTTGGCGTAGTGGTTGTGGCATCCACCGCTGCCCCAGAAGCGTCAAATCCGGCGGGATAAGTTATGATTATTTGGTCTGTTGTGGCTGCTACAGCCAATGCCCCTACTGTGGTGAATGCCACGGTATGCGTTGTTGTGGCTCCTGCAGTCGTATCGGTAGGCGTATTGGTCACGCCTGTTAGGGCGGCGGCGAATACCGGCGCCGCTGGCACCAGCATGAGGCCGAGTGCCAGCGCCAGGGCAAGCAGCGCATAAATCGGCTTGGCATACGGTTTTGTTCTAGTCATAAATTCCTCCCTTACCTGATAAAATTAAATTATTAAAGTCCTCTATCTAGGGCAATATTAGCGTCTATTATTAACACTAGAATGTTTTTTGTCAATACCTTATTAAGACCGAAGCCAGACATCAATCTATTTTCTACCTAGTGCAATTCTACTACTAGAATGTTTTTTGTCAATACCTTATTGAGATCGAAGCCAGACATCAATCTATTTTCTATCTAGGGCAATTCTACTACTAGAATGTTTTTTGTCAATACCTTTCAGCTTCCCTTTTTTTTCGAGTTTTCTGTGGGGATTGTCGCCTTGGTTGCCACGCTTCGCTCGCAATGACGATGAAGAAGGAGCTCGCAATGACGAAGGCCAGCGTAGCTGTGACCCTTCAGGGTCACGATGGCGGGGGGCTGAAGCCCCGCCGCTACATTATTTGATTTAACTGCTCTTCCCTTATTTCAGGTTTTTTGTTACATTAGTGAGTTAAATTAGGGAGTGTTTAATGATGCTAGCTAATATGGCACTCATTATAGGAGCTTATCTTTTCGGCTCACTGCCCTTCATGCTGGCTCTGGGCAGGGCTAAAGGCTTTGATTTTACCGGCGAAGAGGACTTACACGATGCTCTGTGGCACCAGGCAGGTCGTCTTTGGGGATTGGCTGGAGTCTTAGTTGACATCGGCAAGGGCATCATCCCGGTTCTGATTGGGTTTGGCTTTAACCTTCCTCTGGCTGTGGTTGCCGCTGCTGGAGTGGCTGCAGTTGCCGGGCAGATGTGGCCAGTTTTCCAGAAGTTTGATGGGGAGAGGGGCAACAGCACGGGCTGGGGAGCGGTGGCAGCTTTGACTCTGGCTTATGGCGCCTGGCCGGTGCTGGTTATAGGTGCTATTCCAGTCGCTCTGGGCTTTGGCATCAGAACGGTGCCCCGCTTTATTTACTCTGGTGAGACATTAAACGAGAAGCTCAAGCTTGGTGGCCCCCCCAGCTTGAGCCTGCCGCTGGGCATGGCAGTGGGCTTTGCAGCTGCGCCCCTGGCAGCATTGCTTTTTCACCAGCCCTTTGGGATGGTTCTACCCCTGCTGGCATTATTCGTAATTCTGATAGCGCGCAGGCTCACCGCGGGACTTGCCGCTGACCTGAAGGGCGCCGAAGGTGTGAAGAGCATCCTCATTAACCGCTTTCTCTATGACCGAAGCTACCTGTAGGCATGCCCCCTTTTATCATTGCGAGCGGAGCGTGGCAGTCTCAGCGTGGTAATCGGCTGGCAACACATCCCCTGCCAGACAAAGAAGGAGGGGGCGCCCACCGGGTGCCCCTCAATAGAATTATCAAACCTGCGAGCTTACTCTCGTCTAGTTCTCATAACCAGGCCCAGAACGCCCAGGAAGAGAGCCGCGAAGATGAGGACTATGCCGATAATAAGTGGGCTGCTCAAGCCGCCGCCAGCGGCGCCAATTCCAATTATGGTAAAGCTGTCCTGCTGTCCGGCTAGGGAAACAGTATAGGTTCCTGGCTCAGCCTTGTATACGGTGAAGGATACTGGGGCTGCCGAGTGTGGATTGACCGCAATGGTCTTACTTTGCTCTATCTGTCCATTTATCATTAAGTTAACGGCATAGCCGCCGCTCATGCCGCCGGTATTTATGACGTTGGCCGAGATGGTAACCGGCTGGTTGGAATAGGTCTGAGCTGGCTGGATATTGAGGTATTGCACCGAGAGCAGTGGCGGTGTTACTGCCGGTGCCCGTGAAGGTGCCGGTGGTGCTGGCGGTGTCAGTTGCACTGCCGGTCCGCCTGGGTCAACAATTACGCCATTGGCGATTCCATCGGAATCTCCCAGTCCGCCGTCGGTGATGGTTAAGGTCAATATATTGTCGCCATCGTCATCGCCCAGGAGTGAGGTGCAGTCCACCCAGACTCCATTCTGGCATTTCCAGTATTGAGTGCCTACGGGAACTGCTGAGGGAAGCGTAATGGTTACAGTTACCGTGGCACCTGGTGCTAAAAATCCGATCTTGAATGAGAAGAGTCCGTGGGGGAAATTGACCCCGCTTGGCTTACCGGCGCTGGGCAGCGTTGCCTCATTCACTGCTGTTAAGTCAGCCATAAGGCCATCGCTGGTGGCAAATGTGGCTGTGCCTGTGCCAGTAGCTGTATTTCCGTGGTGTGAAGGTTCTGCCCTCGTTCCCAGCCAGGGGTCATAGTCCACATAGCTGCTTACAGCATCACCGGTCCCGGGGCCAACACCACTCGGTCCAGAGGCATCTCCCCACCAATTGTCAGTGGCGTCGACAACTTCATCTTCGTTGTCGTTGCAAACACCGTACTCGCTATTGCCCTCAATGTTATTGAAATGGATGACATTGCCTGAGACGGTAGAAGTGAGGTGAATGCCTGACTCTTCACCTGTATTATTCCGAATGGTATTATTTGAAATCTGGTTACCACTGGTCTCAATCATAATGCCGTGGTTGTTGTTCTCAATAACATTGTTCTTTATGATGCAGTTGTTGGCACTTCTGACACCTGTCAGCCAGATGCCATAGTCAAAGCCAGTTATGGTGAAGCCATCTATGGTTACAGAGGGCGCCGTGATGTAGACGCCAGTAGCATCGGGTATGGCATCGATGGTTGTTACCGCACGGCCGTCGCTGGACTGAACTGTTAGGTCCTCTGTTTCAATCCGTACATGCTCATTGTACTTTCCAGGACCCACATTGACGGTGTCGCCGGCGATGGCGGCATCAATGGCACCCTGTATGGTATCCGAGATGGCGATTATAGAGGCTTCGGGGTGGTCTACTGTGGCATTCTCTGTGCCGGGTGTGGTGGTATCAGTAGCATACCAGGGTATGAAGTCCACATTGTCGCTTACCTTATCGCCCGCTGCATCTGCGCCGTGGGGATTATTAGCTTCGGTATCGGGGTCAGCACCTGTGGCAACGCCCCACCAGTTCTTGGTGGCATCAACAGAGGGCGCATTCTCTTTGTAAACCCCGTATACATCATTTCCAGTTATAGTGTTGAAGTTGGCTGTCAGGCTGCCATCGTCGTCAACATAGATGCCAACATTGTTCTCGAATATCCTGGAGCCGCCAGTTACCGTTACTGCCACTGGGTCCTCCTCTTCGCCTGGTATGCCTACCACTATTCCATACCCAGCTCCGGGACCAGCTTCAAAACCAAGTTCGGGGTTCTCCACCAAACAATGGCTTATGTCGCAGCCTTCAACATTTACTACGGCACCGTCCGCAGCGAGGACACCAAAGCTGAGTTCTCCACCCGCTATACCCGTGATGGTGCAGTTATCGAGATTTACATGGTCATTTCCTACCCCGACACCTATTTGGCAGCCCTCAATCATGGTGTCCGAAATGTTCAGCGTGCTCATTCCAGCACCCATAGCCATAATGCCTATGCCCGACGGACCATCTCCTGTGCCCACTACATTGCTCACATTTACATCGGTGATGCTTCCTGTGCTCTCAACGTAGATGATGCCCATAAGCACTTCTTCGCTGATTCCAGTTCCATCGAAATCAAGGCTCTCAATGGCAATGTCTGTGGAACCTCCTACACCAGCCATAATAAAGGGGTCACCTCCGTAATTGACCACAGCGCCGGCCTCGCCAATTATACTTATGCCGTTTCTATCGAGAATTAGGAAGGCGTCATATGTCCCCGCCGCCACATTGACGGTGTCGCCGGAATGAACAGTGTCCACCGCGTGTTGGATGGTCAGCCAAGCGTGGTCAGGGTCTGGTGCTGTGCCATCGTTGCCATCATTTCCAGCATTGGACACATAATAATTTGTCCCAATCGCCTCAACTGTCCCCGCCATCGGAGGTGTTGCTATCGCCACCAGAGACAACACCAATAGCAAGGCCATAAGTATTGAGAAATGTTTCCATGTCTTGAGCATCGCTTACCTCCTTCTGTCTTGCCAGGAGTATCGTGCAAGGTTTTAGCCTAGCATTGCATCTATTTGGGTTAACTTTAGCACTAAAAGTGCCTTTTGTTGATACTTTTCAGCCCCGTCCTCCCTTTTTTTGGGCACTTTGCCTCTTGAAGCTCGCTAAATGCGGCTGTCTGATTTGCTGTAGCCGTAACCCTTTAGGGTCACGATGGTGGGGTTCCAACCTCATCGAAGAGGCCTGGCTCCTTGGCATTATAAGTCTCTAATTCCTCCGTCATTGCCAGTCCCCTTTCCTCTGTCATTGCGACCTTCTCCTCCTTGTCATTGCGAGGGGCGAAGCCCCGAAGCAATCCCGGGGAGTGGTGGTGAGGTTAGCCTTTGCCCAGTCGGCGCAGTATCTCCCTGGCGGCGACTATACCCGAAGCTGAAGCCTGCACCAGGCCGCGGCTGACTCCGGCGCCATCGCCGCAGGCGAACATATTGTCAATCTCCGTCTCCAGGTGGGGGCTGAGCTCCAGCCTGCTGGAATAGAACTTGACCTCGACGCCATAAAGCAGGGTGTAGCGAGAAGCCACACCTGGAGCTAGCTTGTCCATGGCCTGGAGCATCTCAACTATGTCTTTCAGGTAGCGGTAGGGGAGGGCGAAGCTCAAGTCTCCGGGCGTTGCCGCCTTCAGTGTGGGCTTGACGATGCTGGACTGTATGCGAGCCGGCGTTGAGCGCCGACCTTCCATCAGGTCGCCAAAGCGCTGTACCAGCACTCCGCCGCTTAAGGTGTTGGCCAGGCGCGCCAGATATTTACCATAGGCGATGGGCTCGCGGAAGGGCTCGGTGAAGGTGGTGCTCACCAGAAGGGCGAAATTGGTATTCTCTGTCTTGTGCTGGGCATAGCTGCTGCCATTAACCGTGAGCACGGGGTCGCTGCCGCCTGTGGACTCCATAGTTACCTCGCCGCCGGGACACATGCAGAAGGTTCTGACCCGGTCATCGAAGCTCTTGGAAAAGAACTCCAGTTTTGACTCATATAATACCGAGGTCAATTCCTCCATCACCATTGCCGGCACTTCCACCCTCACGCCCACGTCAATGGGATTGGACTTGAGGCTCAATTTAAGCCGCTCTGCCTCCTTCGTCAGCCAGTCTGAGCCCTCTCTGCCTGGTGCCAGAATCAAGTAACGGCATTCCAGGCTCTCTCCGGTGGCGGTCTTTACCCCCTTAACCAAGCCGTCTTCAACCACAATGGTCCTGGCTGCCTCTTCCAGCCTCAGCTCCACGCCGTCAGCTATGAAGTTCTTTACTGCCTTGAGCACTTGGCGGCAGCGCTCGGTGCCTATGTGGCGCAACTTCACCGGAATTAATTTCAGCTCGGCGAGGGTAGCCCGCCGCTTCAGTTCGTCTACCTCTGCGCCAACGCCATAGACTTTGTTAGCGGCGCCGAACTTGACATAAAGACTATCTACATAGTCTATGAGTTCTGCTGCAGCTTGTTCGCCGACCAGGTCACCCAGCCTGCCGCCAACTTCTGCGGAGAGCGTCAGCTTGCCATCGCTGAAGGCACCGGCGCCGCCCAGCCCGCTGACCAGGTGGCAGGGAGAACAGGACAAACAGCGCTCAGCTCCCTGCCGGAGCGGGCAGATGCGCTCATCAACGTCTTTCCCCTTCTCTATAATTAGAGTTTTGATGCCAGTCTGGCACAGCTCCATGGCGGCAAATATGCCGGCGGGGCCGCCGCCGACGATGATGACATC
>Ga0265594_1002840_pt1 | contig 11935 bp, 10 predicted proteins | sample saktaG_11_FD_190147 | JGI IMG/M metagenome (GOLD analysis project Ga0265594, IMG submission 190147) | Saline water microbial communities from Sakinaw Lake, British Columbia, Canada - sak_2011_5_24_80m | ecosystem: Environmental > Aquatic > Non-marine Saline and Alkaline > Saline ... | reverse complement strand
TTGAACATTGTTCAACAGATGAATCTTGACACCATGCTCCATTAATTGTTTTTTCACAACAATAAGATGTCTCGGAATTAACAAAATTTATAGCAAAGACTAAAAGCAAGAATATAAACAAGCTTATTAAAATTTTTTTATTCATTTAAACCAATACCCAATCCAGGAGGCCATGGAAGACTTTTTGAAGCAAACTGGAATACCTCCTTAGTATCTCTATTTGTTAAGATATAGATTGTAGCACCATCTTCTCGAGGACCTTCTTTTTCAACTTTTAAATCATGATAATAATTCATATAGGTAGTTGTCTCAGCATCTCCATATGCAGCTTCCCATGCAATTATACTTCTAGCAATTCCTGTTAATTCATATAATTTACTATTTACAATTATTCTAAATTTTTCATACTTTTCAGAATCTCCTTTAGTTAAAACTAATTCATTAGTCAAAGTTGTAACAATAGCTTCTGGAAGCAATTCAACAGTGGTATTCCCGTCTATTAAACTTACATCATATCCCTTGTCTTCAAAACTACTTTTCAAGTCTTCAAGACAAGCATCAACTATAGGAGAGATTTTACTTTCAATCTCAGATTCAATGTGTGATTTTAACATGGGTTGTTGAACAACACAAGGACGAAGAGGTTCATCTGTGTAACACAGATACTCTATTTTGTTATCATCATTTAAAACATAATTCTCAGGATTCATACTTCCTCCTTGTAAAGAAAGAATTTCAACTGTATCTTCTATTTCATCTTCAAGACAAGTTTGCATAAAAGCAGTAGGATTATTACTGTCTGTCCCTACAATAGATTGAAGCTTTGGATAGAAAACATATATTAAAATACCAATAGCAACAATTGCTATGCCAATTATAATAAAGATAGTCACCTGCCCTCTTTTTCCCATGTTTGATATAAGATATTTTTGTTTATAAATATTTCATTAGTTTTAGATAGATACGACATCAAAAGGATATTCTTAGTTTTGATTTAACCCTCCAGTGACAACAATAGAAAGCTTTATATATAATATTTGAGAAGGGGTTTTATGGCATTATTAAAGAAACTTTTAGTTGCGGGATTGGTTTTAGGAGGAACTTTTTTATCTACAAATAAGACAAGCGAATTATTAATCACTCGATCAAAGATGTCTTTAGAAGAATCCGCAAGATTAATAGTTGATTCCCACATAGCAGGTCTTCATAAACTTTATAAATTCTCAGATGAAGAATTAAATAAATTTGATGCTTGGATTGATTCTACTCTTGTGGAATCTGCAAGAGATAGTTCTAATTCAATTATAGTTAATAAAACAGAAAAAATACTTTATTTAATAAAAAACGGGAAAGTTGATTCAGAATATGCTATTGATTTAGGAGGTAATTCATATGAAGATAAACAAAAGGAAGGAGATTTTTGTACTCCTGAAGGAAGATATGTCGTGAAGCAAAAACTTTATCCAGAAAGTACAAGTTTTTATAAAGCATTTTTAATTGATTACCCAAATAAAGAAGATAAAATAAAAGGAAAAACAGGGGGTGCTATAGAAATCCATGGAAAGGGGGGGCAAGGTTATAATTGGACTCATGGTTGTATGGCCTCTTCCAATGAAGATATGGATAAACTCTTTCAATATATAAACAAAGGAGATATGATTACAATAGTGAGATGTACTTCTAAAGATTTATTTCCTTAATTACTATTTTTGTATAGATTAATAAACATATTAATATATTTTTGTAAATTTCCCTTATCAGGAAATATTAATCCTTCTCCTTCTGCAGAAGCAGGTTTTATATCTTTAAAATCTCTTTTTCCTTTAGCAATATTCACCATGGTTTCATAAAATAATCTATCAGTTACATAACCATGACCAATATTTTGATCACTTATAAAATAGGAATTTGGAAAGTTTTTCTGTGTAATTGGGGTTCCGATATACCCTCCACAACTTCCATCATAAATCATTTTTGCAGAATCACTAGTTAAATCACCAAAGATTTTCTTTTTATTATAAGAATGTGTTCTAATACCTATCCCCACATTATAAAATTGCCCTTCTAGATGTTCCTTTACATTTGGAACAGAATCTAAAGTTACAGGGTTTTTCTCAAGATCAATTATCATTGTTACCCCATTAATTACTTTTGTTAATCTCGCTTCATGACCATCATTATATGTCTCTGTCATCCCATAACTTTTATAATTAGCTATAGAGTCTTCATATGAAGTTTCATCATTAAAATAAAATGATCTAGAAGCAATTGTATTCCCCAATTCTTCTTGAATAGAAGCAGGGGGAATATTTGGGATATTTTTTAAAATATTTTTTGTTTCATCATTTAATGGATTCTGATTCAATTTTAAAAGATAAGCATATTTAGCTTTTTCATCAAGTGTATCTGCTTCATTGTATTTTTTAACAAAAAGTTCTTCAAGGTTTTCTTTTTCAACTGGGTATTTATCGCTATTTAAAATCTCTTCTATTGTATCTTCCATAAACATTGTATTATCATAAAGCGCGTATTGATCATCTGTGTTAAATGCTTCTTCTATAACTCCTCTCCAATTAGCAGGATCATTCTCAAATAATTCTGGTAAGTTACCTGTTGGAGCGACTCTTTTAAGAAATTTCACTTTCAAGTCTCCTCCATCATCTATTTTATCTATTTCTTCAAATAGATTATCTTTTGGAAGAGTTTCATAAATCTGCTCAAAGGTTGAAGTATAAAGATCATCTATTCCTTCGGAGTTGGCAATTATATAGCATTTTGCTTTAAATCCAGTATTCTCAATTATTGTCTTCCTCAGGTTGTCAGAATTGTCAAATTTATATTCAGAATCATGCATTAAATTAATGCCCATGGAAGCTAATTGGGATTCAATTGGATTTATTGACTCTGTATTTTCAAAATATTTATCAAGTGCAGAAGCATATTCTTCTCCTAAAGTTTGCCGGTCTTTTATTTTTGAATAACTCAAATCCAAAAAAGAAGGTATTGCTGAAAATGGAACATCTTTTTTATTACTATCTTCATATACAATATATTTGGTTGTTATTTCAATCCCATTCTTTATATCTCCAAAATTTGTTCCATCATACTCTTTTACACCATCACTAAAATAATTAATCTGTTCTCTAGATACTTTTTTATATTTAATTACTTCATTAATAAAATCTTTTGTCAATTCAAAATCTTTCTCCTTTGTTAATCCGCTTTCTAGGATTTTATAAGAGCATAGAAGGTTATCTGCATAAGTCTCTCTATTATTAGAATTTAACTTAATATTATCTAAATTTTCTAATGTAAAATCTACAAATTCTTCTGGAGTTATTTTATCTTTTATAATAAATAACCCCTCTGAAACTTCATCAAGTACATTTTTAGAAGAATCGCCTGAAGAATCGATTACTTTCAAAATCAAATTTCGAGTTTGTTCATTGTTAAACCCTTCTTTAGTAGCTTCTTGTGCTACATATGCGACAGAATCTAAAGTGTCATCTTTTAATCCATTGTTTTTTAATGAATTTGCTATGCCTTCTAAATCTTTATGTTCAAGATTGTTGTTTAATATGTTTGCAGATGGAGCCATTGTGTAAATTAATTCTTCTTCAAATTGCCCCCCACTAATTTGTCTTAGAATAGTTCCTTTTACTTCCCCATATTGGTTAATTCTTATTTCTTCAGGTATTTTTGGAGAATTAGAGATTATATTGCAAGGAACACTTTTATAATTTCCATTTAAAATATCTTCAATTTTAACATTACTCGCTACAATATTTACTTTACTTGTATCAGTTAAATCAAATGAGAGCCCATTATTTTCTATTGAAACAATTCCTCCATTATTTTCATGAGATATTTGAGAAATAAGCCCCTCTATTTTTTGAAGTTCTACAGAATCTCCATTATGGATAACCATTTTCAATTTACCATTTTCTCCAACATTAAATATCTTATTATTTTCTAGAAAGTCAATTTCAACATGTCCCTCTTTAGAACTTTCTATTCTTAAACCATTTGAAAGTTTCTTTATTATATTCTCTTCATAATCAAGGAGTTTAGTTTTATCAGTAGTAATAATCAAAATTTCCCCCGCAGAAGAATCAGCATTTATTTGCATACCTTCATAAATAACCTTACCACTTTTGATAAGATATCCTTCATCATTTAAAGACATAGATCCATCAAGAAATAATTCGTCTAGGAAATTTAAGTTAGTTCCTTGAATAGGAATATTTTTATTGGTTTGTAGGGATTTTATATCTTTTATTTGAGTTCCTTCTGGAAATTCAAATCCTGTTTCTGAATTATATTTAACTCGTGAATTTCCAAGAACTTCAAACCCAATTCCATTAATTAAATAAGTTCCTCCATTTTCATTTACTGTAAAATCGGCTTTTGTAATATTCCCAAAATTATCTGTTTCAAGATAACTAGGATGTCCTGCTTGGTCTTGAGACAACAGATTATTAAAAGAACTTCCCCCAATATTTAGGGAAACATCCTCCCCTACAACACTAAAACGATTTTCATCTTCTCCAACTTTTTCATATTCAATTCCTTCTTTAGTACCCCATATTTCTCCTGCTGCTATGTCCATGAATAATGTTCCAAAATCAAGAAGGTCGCTATCTGTAGCATCTTCAAGTATAGCATCAAATTCTATTTGACCAATACATTTACCATTACTACAAATAGGAGTCTCTCCAAGACAAAATTCACTCAAAACCCAACTACTTTCAAAACCACTTCCAAAGCATGTCACCACATTACCATTATCACATTTTTTAGTTCCTTGAACACAATCAGCATTGACAAAACCCAGCAATAAGATTAAACCAAACATGCTAATAAAGAGAATTTTGTTTTTCATTTTAATATTTATTTGCAAAAACCCATTCTAAAGGTTCTTTATTTAATTTTGAATAATCATCTCTAAATGTAAATACAACTTCTCCTTCATAAGAGGTCTTCATATCTACAAAGATATCTTCTTCAATTGCTAAATTTAAACAGCTTAAACAAAGATTTTCTGTCGATTCATGCTGAAAAACAAAATCATTTACAGCTTTGTAAACAACTCCAAGCCTAACATTAATTTCAGATTCAAAATTTTCAACCCTGGAGGTTTTATCGCCCTTTGTTATTGTTAAAGGATAATCTGCTCTTAATTTAGCTTTTTCATCCCCTATATTAATAGAGGTTTCTAAAAATCCCTCTTTTATTTGATAATCTGAAAAATCAGTAAAATGTTGGGTGCAGAGGAAAAACTTTCTTTCAAAATATTCTGATATTTCTGTTTCAACTCTTTTTTTAGAAGGTGCATAATTTTTACCTTCCAAAATATAATAAGTTATGCCTTCTTCGTTTGTTTTTTCAATGTAATTATAACCTGAATATCCTCCTTGTTTTGCAACAGCAATTAAAGAATCTTCAAAAGTTTGGTCAATACATTCCTGAACAAAATTAATAATGGGCTCTGAAGTAGGATCCTCAGATAAAACACTAATCTTATCCTTAAATATAAAATATAAAGAAAAAGCAGCAACTAGGATTATTGCAATTATAATAAAAATAGTAACTTGTCCTCTACGATTTTCTGAAAGAAAATTAGGTGAGGGAATCTTTGATATCACTCCTTTATTCATGGAATAATCAAGTAATTAACACTTTAAAATTTTATCAATCTCCAGTTTCTACACGCGGAGCAAGAATAAATGAAAGCTCTAGGTAATCTGTTTTAAATTGCATCTTTAATGGGTGGTCTTCTGCAAAGTTTAAACTTGTTCTCTCGACGAGTTTTGCACCTTTGATAAATTTCTGCAAATATTCTAAACTATATTTTGCTTTACAATTTTCTGCTTCTATTTTTGCTTCATCACCTGAAAATTCTGATCTTGCAGAATTCAAACCTTTTGCTTCAACAATAAATTTGCCAGAATCAATAATAAAAGCACAAGCATCCGAAACAACAGCACAATCTTCAATTGAAGCAACCAAATCAATAGAATCTAGTTCAACCTTTGAAGTAAACTCCATTCTTTCTGTTTTTGCATTAAAATCAATTTCCTCTCCTTCAAGCTCAAGCAAATTTAATGTAAAATTTCTACGAATTCTATCTTGAATTTGAATTTCTAAGAGATTTTCTTTTTTCTCCAATATTAAAGAACTTCCACTTCCACATCTTTTTAAGATTCTTTTAAGATCATCTAAATTTACTCCTAAAGTTTCTTCATCTGTTTCAAGTTGAGAAAAGTTCATCCTTGGAAGTTTAAATCCAACCATTGCAACATTTGCAGGGTCCATTGCAGTAATACTCATGCCATACTCATTTACTTTTATACGAACTTCTGTAACTAATTCAGAAATAAGTTCAACAGCTTTAGCCAACAATATAGGGTTCTCTAATTTCACTAACATGGTTATATTAAATTCCTGTGTTTTTTAAGGATTATTGTATTCAAGATAAGGTAATTATATAAATTAATAGGCATTATTCTCAATATGGATCAAAGCATTAGAGAACAAAGAATTAGGGGGATTACTAGGTTATATTATTCAAAGCCAGATGTTCAGAAAGCTATCTTTGAATTCTGCAAAAATAGAGAAACTATTCCAAGATATTTTGAAGGCTTTGGCAAAAGACCTGATTCATTTGAATATAAAGGAGATTCTTTTGAATTGGTAAAAAAAGGAGCAACTTCTTTCCATTGCTCAGAAGAAATTTGGAAAGACCCAATGAAAATAAATACTGAAATGAATGAAGAACAAGCAAATGAGCTAAGAACAGGATGGGATTTAATTATTGATATTGATAGTAAATATTTAGATTATAGTAAGATTATGGCAGAGTTGATTATTAAAATGTTAAGATTTCATGGAGTAAAAAATATAGGTCTTAAGTTTTCAGGAAGCAAAGGATTTCATATAATTCTTCCATGGAAAGCTTTTCCAAAAGAAATTAATAATGTTCAAGCAAAAGACAAGTTTCCAGAATGGCCAAGGATAATAACTAGATATATTACTGAGAAAATTGAAGAAAAATTAATAGAGAGAATTAGTGCATTAGAGCGCCCAAATAAATATGTTAGAGATTTTCAAGCACCAAAAGAAGTTATCCCTGATTTAGTGTTAGTTTCTCCAAGACATTTATTCAGAGCTCCTTATTCTTTACATGAGAAAACAGCTTTAGCAAGTGTTGTAATAGATCCAGAAAAAGTTTCTGAATTTGAAATGAAAGACGCAGATCCAATGAAAGTACAGATAAAAGATTTTATGCCCAATGTAGAAGAAGGAGAAGCAAAAGAACTTATAGTTCAAGCTTTAGATTGGCACAAGGATAATAATCCAGACCAAGAAGAAAAAAAGACCGGAGATTTTAAACAAATTAAACTTACAAATTTGTCAGAAGATAATCTTCCACCGTGTATTAAAAAAATAATAAATGGTATTTCAGATGGAAGACAAAGATCTGTGTTTATCTTAATAAGTTTATTTAGATCTATTGGAATGGATAGAGATGAACTTGAAAAAAGAGTTTATGAATGGAATGAGAAAAATACACCTCCTTTAAAACAAGGAATAATTAAAAATCAATTAAAAGTTGCATATAAAGGAAAACAACTCATGCCTCCAAATTGCAAAGAATATTATCAAGGGGTAGGAGTTTGTGACCCAGATAGTTTTTGCAAGTTAATTAAAAATCCAGTAAATTATATTGTGAGAAAAACATTTAGTTCTACAAAAAGAGAATCAAAAACCAAGAAGAAAATAAAAATATAACAAATTTTAAAAACAACATTTAACTCTAGATAATATGGGTAAAAGGGTGTTATTCTCAATTGTATTAATATTTCTAATTTTTATTATGCCTTTTGTATTTGCAGCTCAAGTAGATGTTAATAAGGCTTATGATTGTTTAAATGATAAAATAGATGAAAAAACTTGCGATAAGCTCTCTGTAACTGAGAAAATCTTTTCTTTTCTTGCAGTTGGAAAATGTGATAGCGAACTTAGAGCTGATGCAAAAGATGGAGAATGTTGGCCAGAAGCAAATTGTAATATTAAAACAACAGCACAAGCAGTTTTAGCATTAGGAACTTCAGCTGCAAAAGATTGGTTATTAGAACAAAAAGGAAATCCTTCTGAAATAATTTGGTATTTACAAATAGAACCAAGCACAGAATCTACATGCACTATTACTTATGATGGAGATGATTATTCTATAGAGATAGGTGAAGATAAAAAAATAGATTCTGCCGCAGGAAATTGTTTATCTTTAAGTTCTTCAAATTATTGGTTAGAAATAGATTCTGATTGTTATGAAGAGGAATTTGAGATTTCTTGTGAAGAGAATTTTCTAACAAATCTACTATTTAAAAGTGATGATTCTTCTACAATTCATGTTTCAGAACAGACTTCTTCTGCAACCGGAGATGGAACAACAAGAGAACAAGTAAATTCTTCTTGTTTTATAGACGGAGAAACTTGTGATTATGAAGGAAGTTTATGGGCTACATTGGCTTTAGATTCTATGGGTGAAGAAATATCTTCTTACATACCTTATTTAATTATAATGGCTGAGGAGAATAATGAATATTTTCCAGAGGTTTTTTTATATGCTTTAACAGGGTATGAAGATTTTCATTATGATATTATTTCAAGACAAACTAGCAATGGTTATTGGTCAATTTCAGGAGACAAGTATTATGATACTGCTTTAGCACTTTATCCTTTTATTTATAAAGATTTTAATGAAAAAGAAGAAGCTAAGATATGGTTGTCAAATGAACAAGAAGATAATGGGTGTTGGAATGCAGGAAATATAGTAGATACGGCATTTATTTTACATTCTGTATGGACAAAGGAAAATCCAACTTCCCCTCCTGTTGGAAGTACTTGTTTAGATGCAGGATATTATTGTATGTCTTCTGCTAATTGCGATGATGCAGGGGGAAACATTTTAGATAATAGTTGTTCTGGTTTTAATGTTTGTTGTGATACCCAAGAAATACAAGAAACTTGCGATGATGCAGGAGGAAAAATTTGTACAGGAGGGAAAAAATGTGCAGGAAATACTTTAGAAAAATTAGACACTTATCTTTGCTGTTTTGATGAATGCGAAGAACCAGAACCAGGACCAGAACCAGGATTAGAAGACCAATGTGAATCTTTTGAAGGAGTGTGTGAGGTAGAATGTGGAGAAGGTTATGAAAGAAGTTATGAATATACCTGCGAATATTATGGAGATGTTTGTTGTATGGAAGAAGGGAGACCAGGACCAAGCCCTTTACTTTGGATATTGATAATCTTAGTTATCTTAGTTGCTCTTGGAATTGTATTTAGAGAAAAGTTAAAAGCTTTTTGGTTTAGAATTAAATCTAATTTTAAAAAGACTCCAGGTTATGTTGGAAGAGGCCCAAGACCAGGGTTTCCATCTTTCCCTTCAACTGAAAGAAGAGTTACACCAAGAAGAATTATGCCTGCAGAGCACAGACATATGCCAAGACTTATTCCAAGAAGACCAGCAAAAACATCTTCTGAACTTGATGATGTTTTAAAGAAATTAAAAGATATGGGAAAATGAAAAAAACAATTTTAATCTTGCTTTTATTAATATTGCCTTTGATGACAGCCGTTGAAGTAAATATGAATACTGAATTTGCTCAAGGTGAAACTTTAATGGCAAAAATTTCTGGTAATTTCTTAGAGCAAGTTGAAAAAGAGAATATACTTTTTTATCGAGACCATGTAAGAATCCCCTTAGAATATGATTTATCAAAAATAGATGATGAATATTATATTTATGCTCAATTAGGAAACAAAGCACCAAATAATTATTCTTTAAGAATTGAAAATACAAGGTATATGCAAGGAGTAAATATAGTTGATGAAGATATTATAAAAAATTTTACAATTACAGAAGATGTAGCAGATTTTAAAGTAAATCCTGGATTTGTTATTACAGATGAACCTTTTACAATAGAAGTTCAAAACTTAAGAGATTTTAAAATAGAAATAGAAATTAATGAGAATAAGACAACAACAAACATAGGTTTCTTTGAATCTTTATTTAGTTTAGGGACCTTTGAAGGAGATATTGAATTATTTTCAGGAGAAATAAAAGATTTGGAATTTGACTTAGGAAATGAAACTTCTTTTAGTTTTATAGAATTAAAAACAGAAAACACAACTTATGAAATACCTGTTTATCTTTTTGTAAGTGAGATAATAGAAACAGAAGAACAAAATGAATCAGAAGGAACAACAACACAAGAAGAGGAAGAAGAGGGAGAAGAATCTGAAACGCCAAGTGAAGGCGAAGAGGAAGAAGAAATAAAGATTGCTTCAACAAAAACTTGTATTGAAATGGGGGGGTTTGTTTGTGGAGAAAATGAGAAATGTAATGCCACAACAGAATATGCAAAAGATGCTGTTTGTTGTATGGGAAACTGTGAGATAATTGAGGAAGATAACACAGGGAAGATAATTGGTTGGTCTATGATTGTAATAATTATTGCAGCAACACTTTGGTTCTTTAAAACAAAATATAAAAGAGCAAAAAATGAGATTAATTTATTAAAGATTGCTAAGGGAAAGAAATAACTACTTTTTCTCTTTAGACTTTTTTTCGTCTTGCTTTTTAGGCATTAATTCTTTTAGTTTTTCTTGCATTTGGTTGTTTTGAAATCTTAAAACTCTTGCAACTTCATCATATGCATGAAGTCTTCTGGTTAATTCACTTAAAATGTCTCCCCACCCATTATTTGTTAAAGCAATTAATTCAGGAGAAACAACTTCAATATGGGCAGGCATATACTTGAACATTAAAAGAGCTAAATATTGAATATCTTCGACCTCAACCTCAACTTCTGCAAAAGTTGTGAAGAAACCTTCTTGATCTTTTAGGGGGGTTGGCTCTTTAATGTCTTTAGATTTTACTTCAACTCCTTTTTCTTCACCAATCTGTTTGATAATGTCTTTTAAAGTTTCTATTAACTTTTCTACTGGTCTTCCAATTATTTCAAAGATTAACATTGAAGTAATTCCTTTTGTTTCTACGTTTTCATTAGATGATTTCATATTTTTGTTTTCTTTTATTTTTTAATACTAACAAGACACCAATTAAAATGCAAAAACCAATAAAACCATATTTTGCATAATCTGCCTTGTCTAAACTTTCAGTATTATCCTCGCTTTTTATATCTTTTGGAGTTAAACTTATTACTTCTGCAGTTAAAGGAATTTCCTTGCTTCGAGTATCTACATAATCCTTTATAACTTCTTCATTAATCTCAACAACTTCTTCTTCAGGCTCTTCTGGAAGTTGTTGTTCTTCAGGTTCTTCTTCATAACCATTTACACAAGCCAAGTTTTGATTAATTATATCCTCTATTCGAGATTCAGTAATATAATCAACACTTACCAGTTCATCAAGTGAATTAAAAGGTCGTTTAGAAATTATCTCTTCTGCTACAGATAACCCTACCCATTTGATATCATCTAATTCAATTGCAGAAGCACTATTTATATCAATTTGTCCTTCTTCACAAATCCCAGAAACAAATAAGGTAAAAATAAATAAAAAGCAAATTAAGATTAACCTTTTCATAAAATATGCAACAAATTAGAAATTTTAAAGATTATTGTGATTTACCATATTTCTCATTAAAATCAATATATTCTACATTAATCCTTTTTCCTTTTAGAACTGCTTTTGCAATTAAGATTTTTGAAAAAATCTTATTTTCTAATAACCAAAAACACATTCCTTTTTCTTTTTGATCTAAGTAACCATTTCTTTTAACTTCTACTCCAATAACTTCAAAGAAACCATTAGTATTTTTTATACAAATAAAATCTGGAAATCCTGTTCCAATTCCCAATACTTTTTTGAAAGGGTTATATTTTCTTTTTGCAGGAATTG
>Ga0265594_1002839_pt1 | contig 11935 bp, 12 predicted proteins | sample saktaG_11_FD_190147 | JGI IMG/M metagenome (GOLD analysis project Ga0265594, IMG submission 190147) | Saline water microbial communities from Sakinaw Lake, British Columbia, Canada - sak_2011_5_24_80m | ecosystem: Environmental > Aquatic > Non-marine Saline and Alkaline > Saline ... | reverse complement strand
TGCCCTGTGGTGGTGCGCCATGCTTCCCGTTATTGATCTGGTAATGTACCGCCCCTGAAATGTATAGCACCAGCAATTAAGTGTTACATTCAAAATTTCGTATATTTCATTATAACCAGCCGGATAATAGAATATGGATGTGTATCACCCGACATAATTCCTCGATACATCCCTATTAGTTCGGATGTTAATTTAAATTTAATAATTATTGCAATTAGAAATACCTATTATTAAATTTTAAAAAAACCATTCACCTGTTTTTCATCATAAATCAGAAAAAAAACAATGCAAATAAATAATACCAAAAAGTACATTATGATGTCTGGTTTGTATGTTCCTGTTCAGACGTTTCGCAGGCATCTGAATAGAATAAAGTACGCCAGCAGAATGTTTAACGTGATTGAAACAGCATTTGGCAGGATCCTTCCCGAGTTCGATCCTGCCGGATACTGTCAGCAATGATGTACCCGCATATTATTTCGGCATAATATCATATGTACCCGGAATATATAGTGCAGAAGAATTGTCTGGCAAGGATTTGTATTTAATCGTCTTTTGTTAATGCATATATTCTAATTTTATATTTAAGTTATTAATTATGTGCTATCTCATTGTGATTTCTATCACCAGTAATCATCAAAAATGCGGCACCTCTTGTGTACGTGTTGAATGTACTATGTTATGGTGATCATTTTTATTTATTTTTTTTAAATTTAAATAAGAAAAAGCAAACTTTGTATTAATACACAAATATTTAATTATCAAGTTTAACTTATAACTAAAATTAAATAAAATTAGTTATCTTTACCAATTATCATTCACCAATATTCATCAAAAAAGCACCTCATCTACAATTTCCATATATAGGAGAAACGGGAGATACTTCTATATCAGAATCATCACTGGAAATCCCAATCTTCTGTCAGTGAGGAAACAGGTCCTCTGGATCGGGGAGATGCATGATAATACTGTGGCCGATTTATCTCATTCATTCATCAGAATGAAAACAGATTATTTCAGCAATTCCAATCTGATGAGATCTGAATGAATCGCAAATTATGAGGAGAAACAAGATGTCAGCAAACTCTATCAACCTTATCTCCGGACGGACAATCCAACAGGGTGTCGCAATGGAAGGCGGTAAGGAGAAAGATAAGTACCATAAAGCATGTGGCATCATCGAGATGGACAATGAAGACTTCAAAAAACTGGATATCATGAAAAATACCAATGTTTCAGTCACCAGTTCATATGGAAGTGTTGTTGTTAAAGCCATAGAAACAACCCAGGGGCCACACCCCGGGGTTGCATTCATCCCGATGGGACCATGGGCAAACTCTGTTGTGAGTGATGAGACCTACAGTACCGGAATGCCGACCTTTAAAGGGACGCCGGTATTTATCAAAGCAGCACCAGATGAGCGGGTTCTCAAAATGATAGAACTGATGAGATATAACTGCTGGGGTGAAAAACAATGACCCGAACAATAACAGATGTTGTATGCCCGTTTTGTGGCACACTCTGCGATGACCTGATAGTTACGGTCAGCGAGGATGGCAAAAAACTTCTTGATGTTGAGAATGCCTGTGCAATTGGTGCAGAGAAATTCCTACACACACAGGCATCAGATCGGGTAACCCGTCCACGTAAGATACAGGAGGATGGAAGCTCTGTCGAAGTTAGTTACGATGAGGCCATCGAGTACACAGCTCAGCTTTTGGTAAACGCAAAAAAACCACTCATGTATGGATGGAGCTCAACATCCTGTGAGGCACAGAGTGTCGGTAGTGAGATAGCAGAACAAGTCGGGGCAATTATCGACAATACCGCAGCAGTCTGTCATGGAACAACCCTTGTCGCGGTTCAGAACGTCGGTATCCCGAGTTGTACCCTTGGTGAAGTCAAGAACAGGGCAGACAGAATAATTTTTTGGGGATGTAATCCGGCGCATGCCCATCCACGTCACATGTCCCGATACTCAATATTCCCACGGGGATATTTTACCGGCAAGGGACATAAAAACAGGAAACTCATCGTTGTCGACCCGCGAACCACAGATACATCCAGCCTTGCTGATGTTCATCTCCAGGTTGAACAGGGAGCAGATTATGAGTTACTTCAGGCACTACGGGCTGCGGTCCGGGGACAGGAACTCACAGGTGACATCATAGCAGGAGTACCGAAAGAAAAGGTTTATGAAGCAGCGGATCTGCTGAAAAGTGGTCGTTTTGGAGTTATCTTCTTCGGTATGGGTGTTACGCAATCCCTTGGAAAAGACCACAACATAGATGCAGCAATTATGCTGACAAAAGATCTTAACGAATACACAAAATTCTCCATTATTGCGATGCGCGGTCACTATAACGTCACCGGTTCAGGCCAGGTACTTGGCTGGCAGTTTGGATTTCCGTACTCAGTTGATCTCTCCCGCGGATTTGCACGATATAATCCGGGTGAGACCGGCTCGATAGAACTTCTGAAACGAAAAGAAGCTGATGCAATCGTTGTGCTTGGCAGTGATCCAGGTGCACACTTCCCTGTTCGTTGTGTAAGAGAGATAGCAAACCTGCCATCAGTCTGTATTGATCCTCACATTACCCCGACGAGTGAGATCTGCAAACTCCACGTGCCTGTGGCTTTTGTAGGGATTGAAGTCGGAGGGAACTGCTATCGTATGGACAATGTCCCGATTGATTCAAGAAAAGTTATAGAACCACCGGAAGGTATGATGACCGATGAGGAGTTCTTACGGGCGGTTAATACCCGTGTATCGGAACTGAAAGCTGCATGAGGTGATGAGAATGGCTGATGAATACATAATCAGAAATGGACAGGTCTATGACCCCAAACAAGGCATCAAAGGGGATGTCATGGACATCTGTATTAATAATGGTAAGATCGTCTCGAAAGTCTCTAAAAAGGCAAAAGAGGTAGATGCTACCGGCAAGACGGTCATGGCAGGTGCAGTTGAGATTCATGCCCATGTCGCCGGACCAAAAGTCAATGAAGGACGGAACTACCGACCGGAAGATAAACTCTTCACATGCAGGGCGACCGGAGCTAACACCCATATGGAGGCTGGTTTTTCAATTCCTACTACCTTTAGGACTGGGTATAATTATGCCAGAATGGGGTATACTACCGTCATGGAAGCGGCTATGCCACCTATATACGCCCGGCACGTTCATGAAGAGATAAAAGACACTCCCATTGTTGATCAGGGAGCCTTTCCTGTCTTTGGAAACAACTGGTTTGTCTTTGAATACCTCAAGAATAAGGAGGATGCAAATGTCAATGCCTACATCGCATGGCTTCTTCATGTAACCAAGGGATATGCTATCAAGATAGTCAACCCAGGTGGATCAGAAGCCTGGGGCTGGGGTAAGAACTGTGATACCATCCATGACCCAGTACCTTACTTTGATATTACACCTGCAGAGATCATGAGTGGTCTTATGAAAGCGAATGAACAGCTCGGACTTCCTCATTCGATTCATGTGCACACCAATAACCTGGGCAATCCTGGTAACTATGAGACAACACTTGATACCTTCCGACTCGCTGAAGGGGTAAAGACAAACAACAAGTTTGGCCGTGAACAGGTCTTTCACCATACCCATGTGCAGTTCCACTCCTATGGTGGCGACAACTGGGGTAATTTTGAATCAAAAGCAAAGGATGTCATGAATTACGTTAACCAGAACAAGAATATTACCATTGATCTGGGATGCGTAACTCTTGATGAGACCACAACCATGACTGCTGATGGTCCCTTTGAGCACCATCTGACTGAATTAAACCATTTGAAATGGGCAAATGTCGATGTCGAGCTTGAGACTTCATCTGGTATCGTTCCTTATGTGTACAACCCTGATATCAAAGTCTGTGCAATCCAGTGGGCAATCGGCCTTGAACTTGGATTGCTTGCAAAAGATCCAATGCGGACCTTTATCACCACAGATCACCCCAACGCCGGACCATTCACCCGGTATCCGCGTGTCTTTGGCTGGTTAATGGATCAGAAGTACCGCAATGAGCGCCTTTCTACCTTTAAATATAGTGAGAAGGTCAACGATGCAACAAGCCTTGGCAGTCTTGACCGTGAAATAACCCTATATGAGCTTGCGCAGATGACCCGTGCAGGTCCGGCAAAAGCACTTGGTCTAACTGATATGTGCGGAGGTCTTGCACCGGGAATGGATGCAAATGTAGCCATCTATAATATTAATGCAGACAGTCTTGATGGGGCATCCATAGAAAAGGCATTCTCTGCAGCTGATCAGGTATTTAAATGTGGTACGCTTGTCGTAGATAACAATGATATCATCACCGAGACAGACAAACGCACTCTCTGGGTCGATGTTAAAGTACCTGATAACAAGCAGGTTGAACGTGATGTTGTAATGAAATTCCTGAAATATTACAGTATGAACCTTGCAAACTATGAGGTGAGCGATCACTTTGTTCCTCATCCCTATGTAATCGAGGTCGATGCAACGTAAGGAGATCTGGAATTATGGATACTGTAACATTAACCATGAAAAATTTGCCTGCCTTGTACCTGGAGGCAGAGACCATCAGCCCGGACCAGTTTGCAGCAAAATCTCCCGCAGAAATTGGCAAATTATCTGCTTATATGGGAAATGAGCACCACACACTCGGCGATTTCTTTGAAATAGCAGGAAACCCGGGAAAGACAGCCGCTGATACGAAAATCGTCGTTACCGGTGATCTCTCGAAAGTCAAGTACATCGGCATGAAGATGACTGCAGGAGAGATAGAGGTTCTTGGGAACACGGATATGTATGTCGGTGCCTGGATGGCCGGTGGTACAATCAGGGTGAAAGGCAATGTTGATTCATTCTGTGGAATGGGTATGACCGGTGGAGAACTCCTCATCGCTGGAAACGCGAGAAACTATCTTGGTGCTGCGTACCGTGGCGACTGGCGTGGTATGCAGGGCGGTAAAATTGTAGTCGGCGGCAATGCCGGAAGCGATCTTGCTTTCTTTATGCGGGGAGGGGAGATAACCATTGGCGGTGATGTCGATGTTCATGTCGCAACCCATGCAGAGGGGGGTAAGATTATCATCAAAGGAAATGCAAAGAGTCGTGTTGGCGGCCAGATGGTGAAAGGTGACATCTACGTCTTTGGTGAGATCGAACGCATGATGCCTTCGTACAAGTATATTGGTGATGAACAGATAGAGGTCAATGGAACATCCGGAACGTTTCAGGTCTGGATTGGTGATCTAGGTGAACGCCATGGAAAGCGCAAGGGCGAGACTATCTATGGGAAAATCTATCTGAAAGTCAAAGAAGCAGAAGAGAAAGAAGGTTCTACCCGTGTATCACGGAAAATAAAACTGACCGATGCACAGATGCAGAGCGTATCTGAAGCTTTTGCCGGTAAAGAACCTAGTGTTTCAAATGTCAAAGCATTCATACAGGAATCCTTTGGTATTGAGATGAAACCAATGCAGATTTCACGACTTATTGATGAAATCAGACGCAAAGCATAATTCTCTCTCTTTTTTTCTTTTTTTGCTATCAGTTAGTTCTTATCTAAAACGAGGATAGTACAGACTGAATTGTTCTCTTTCCAAAGAGGTTTGAATATACTATATCAGAGTCTCTTATCCCAGGTTCATGTACGAGGCGATACAGGCAGACCTGAAAAACCGGGCAGACCGAACAGGCAGGTGTAGCATGACAGAATCGCTCCCCGATAAGATAGAGGGGCCGGTCAATAACCCAGGGATCAGAGGGATATAGTATCCTTGCAACACTCACCGCTTCAAATGATGAGAGCTTTTCTGCAATACCACACACTAATCTGGCAAGTGTCCGGCATACCGGGGCATCAGCCCGTACATCAAAAGGCCCGGTGACATACCTCTCGTCTTTTAATGCACCAATAATCATACTGGTTGTTGTAGGAGTAAATCCAAGCCTTTTCAACCGTTTGACGATTTCTTCCGGATATTCTGCAAGATCAGACCAGATGTGCCTAGCATCACCATGGTAATACCTGACCATCTCTCCAGCAACATGCCATATTCCGTTATGGATTCTGATATCAGGGTGCAGATCTAAAACCAAAGCCTGGTCATTCCATTCTTCTTCAGAAAATTCACTTATCTGATGCCAGAGATGTTGTGGATCGCCAAAAATTTCCTCAATGACAAACCGTGTATTGTCCCATATATCAATCTCTTCTGCTCTTCTGTCAAGGATACACCCAAGCAGAAACTTATTTGCATCTATACTTCTAAGCGTTGCTTCATTGGTATCAGATAACCATTCCCAGTATGCCCCTCTCATAGTATGGTCAGACGCTCTGATAGCAACAAGAGCTGATGCAATCATTCGCGCATGTGAAAGGATAATATCTCTTGTTTCATCATGAGATACGTTATTCTGCATGATATCTGCCAGATGATGTACTGGTAGGATGTATTCTTCATCTCTCATTTTATCACTCCTAAAATCAGTACAATCTCTCCCTTTCAGTAAAATGATATCCACCTTTCAGCACTTGTACAAATCTGTTTTGCATTCCGGCTGCTTTTTGCAGATTATTACCCTGCCTGAACGGTAATACTTCAACGACACATCTCCTAAAAATTTCAGGTACATCTCATTGCCCTGGATGGTATCAGAATCTTTCTCATCTCTATCTTTCTTATCAGAAATGAACACTTCTGTTATTATCTGAATGTAATGCCTTATCTATGATGGCGGATAGGTCATTAAGATTGATTTATCAGTTTATAAAATAATATATTATTATGGATAAGGAAAAGGAAGAATTCATTCGTACTATTTTTTCTGATGCCGGGATAACCGAATCCCTTGCATGTCCCATAGCATTTGAGTTGTCAGAGACTCATGGAATTGACAAGTTGGATTTTGCCAGGTACTGTAATAAAAATGGCATTAAGATTCGGAAATGTCAGCTTGGATGCTTTAAATAATTCTTTGTTTTATCTTTCCCTGGCCATTATTCCAGGATATCTTTTTTCTTGCATTATGTTAGAAAGACCAGAAGATGACATCTGGTTTTGCATATGTCGTTTGTATAAAATTTTCGTCTCTAAAATGCGTCTTTATCGTCAATGAATGATAATATGCGTGTATATTCTCCATTGTTGATATGAAAAAAGAGGCTGTTTTTGGTATTTCAAAGGAGGTACTTATACCGTTAATCAATTCCATATGCCATTGAATCCATTCCGCATGCCATCGTTCCCATCAGAACCAGAAAAATGAGTGCAAAGTACGCAATCAGGATAATGATGAATATAATACATATTGGCAAAAGGACTGCAACGAGAGCACGTGGTGTTGAGAGCTGCTGAAGTTCCTGAATGCCGGTTACATTCAGGATAAATGTCCAGAACCACCCGATTATACCGATAAGTGGGATCCACCCTAATACCATCGTAGGTGTTGAGGCATATGCCATTACCTTAAGCGTCTCATAAAATCCTCTTCTGCCTCCAAGAAGGTGCACAAAGATATGCATAAACCCGCTCATAAGAAACAGGCAGATGATATTAAAGACAAAAATACCGATAAGTATCAGAACAAATAACAGAGGAAGGGGAAAAACCTCTGTTATCCCGGTCATAAGACCCATTGGGAAGATTATTAAACCTGCCAGGATTCCATCAAGAATGGTAAAAATAGTGAGTAACACAAGATAATACTTCAATGATTCAGTCCATTCTTCTTCATACAGAGAACGAAATGTATCTACCGGGTGAAAGAGAAGACCTGATATCTGATTCTGAATCTCCATATAGATGTATTGTTCTCTAAAAAGATATAGCATTGCTCTCTTTTTAGATATAAGGTTCAGATGCGAAAACTATGAATGAGATACATATCTTTGAAATCTGCCCGCAGTTTAGCATAAAAAATAGGTGATAACGTTAAATGACTTTCATGAGTAACCACTGTTTGAACCTGTTCTCTCATATAAAAGATACATTTCACTGCCGTTTTTTTCTGTACAAGATGCATTCCATTCATTTATTGCTTTTTTAAGCAAATATTTTTGAATTATAACTTTGGAAGGTAGATTAACATACTGTAATCGTCCTGATAGAGATCCTCCAAAAAGAGATAATATAAGCAATTTTCTTCTTTGTCGAATCAATTCTGTTTTAGCTTCATTATGTAATGCCTGATCTACGTTACATAATGAATTTATAAACATTAATCCTGCATCTGTAATCCACCTGACAGCTCCATGATATTGATTTGCATAATAATCCTGAGTAAGATTAAAACCAAATGAGGATATTATAGACGTAATTTCCTGAGTTGTCATCCTTCTGACATGTCCTTCATCTTCAAAGAAAAACCGGTTTCCATATTCTTTTTCTATACCATTTTGGATCAGTGAACATAATTTATATTCATAACTATCAGGATTCCCACAAGGAAAGATATGAAACATGTATGATTTTTCTCTTCGGGAATTAAGGGAATTAATCAGTGAGATTGATTCATATATATTGAAAACATGTTCCAAAACATGATGCGTGAATATAAAATTAAATTTTTCCTTAAAGTCATATGCCTCATCAAGAGGGAAAAACGAGCAGTCTGTACAATGTATTCTTGCTTTTTTCACAGCTGTCTCACTTAAATCAGTTCCCCAGATTTCCCATGATGGTAAACAGTCTTTTAATATTTTAGTCCATACACCAGTTCCACATCCGAAATCCAAAGCAGATCCTTTCGGAGGTAAATTAAAACCTTCAATTAACTTTTTTATTCGTTCTTTTTTCCATTCTGGCCAGGAATCCATATAATTGGTCTGATACCGTGATTCGTAAAAAGCCTTGGAAGATGTATATTTATTTATATCTGGTTTTATTTCCATAATCTAACCTTAATCTTAATGTATTAATTACTCTATAATAACAGAGTTTTAATTCGTTTTCACTTTTTAAACCGATATATCTGGGGGATTTTCTCTTTTGGTAATTCTGATTATTTTGAGGTAATTAAGGTTATTAATTTTTTCTATATGATCCCGATGAATATTTGATTGAGCCTGACATTAATAAGGAAAATCCTGATACATCCCCATCAGCAGTATAACGCTGCATTGAAATTCGTTCAATTTAACCAAAAATGAGGGATAAAACATGAAAGTGTTTCAATTCGATAGAAATCCAGTATCAGTGTATTTGAAATCACCGCTCTGGTTGCTTGAATTAATACCGGTTCTCTATTTGATCCGGTAAAAGGCTCTCAAGAATCTCTTTTTTAAATCGGTCATAATCTATGTCATCTATCTGATCCGGTAGAAGGATGTCTCCCCAAGCCTGACGATACACCCACTGGACAATACGTCCGATGACATATTTCACATCTTCCGGACTCTTTACTGTCACGAGATGCCTGCCTATTTTTGGATGTCTGCCGCGCCTGCCTCCGACAGTGATATGATAGACCGGAGGATCTGCCCGGATGATATGAAACGGGCATGATTCGATACACATGCCACAATGTACACACTTCTCTTCATTCAGTTCAATTTTACCTGATATTATTTTAATGGCTTTTTCCCGACAGTACTGAACACAGGTTCCACACCCGGTACAGAGACCTGGTTCACGGAACGGTTTAACAAGGCCGGTTACCCCTATCTCATTAAGACGCTCACTTGAACAGGAATTTGAACACCCGGAGATTGCGATCCTGACCTTGACCGGCATCTCCTTGCCTGCATAGATACTATCAAGTTCTTTTGCAAGCGAGATAGTTTCTATCTGTGCCAGCCGGCACCGTTCTGTCCCTGGACAAGCCGTGATATTCACTACCTCATTGCGTTCAGAACCAATCGGGGTTCCATTCTTTATAAGGCGATCGTTTACTTTTTGGGCATCATCTGGATTGATATGAGATATCTCAATTGTCTGACGTGTTGTCAGGTGCACAGATCCATCACCGAATTGTGTTGCTATCTTTGCTATCCCTTTTAGTTGTTCAGGAGTAATGACGCCGGCAGGTATTCTAAGTCTGACAGTACAGAAATCGGTATTTTTCTCGGTAATAATGCCGCCTTTCTCAAGAAGCGGAATTCTTCGCATATGATTAATTTGGTCATGCCAATAATAATAATGAACTGCTAAATGTTCTGATACATAACTCGTATGCCCGAATGTTATTATTGCTTACCACTATACCGAAACAGAGCAAATATTGTCACTATGAAATTATTCTATAAAAACGCGATGATGCAAGACATCAGGCTCAACCTATGAAAATGAGGATCCATTTTCATGACAAATGAATATTTTATATCATTGATAAATCTAAAATTGTAGAATTATAATCACTTGATTATTTTAGAATTGTTTATTTGCTCTCTGCCCTCTGCGGTTTTAAGTCCTCCAATTGAACTGATGTAACCCTGGTGATAGTGGTAGATGAGGGTAAAGAGGCAACTGACATCACAATTGTTATAACAACTTGTGACATTCACGGATTTTGCTGTATGTATTCAGTCAAAACAAAACATTTAAGCGACTTTCACAACCACCATATGTACACTCAATGGAGATACCAGGTGAACTGGTCGGAATCATAATCGCAGCAATCGTTTGCTGGATAATATTTGTGACCATTGATATGATTTTTTGTCTCCCCAAAAAGGGAGGAGTCAGCGGCGCCGAAGAGATAGCCCGGCATATTGAACGATCCGGAGGTTCACTATCAGGAGGACGAATGATGGGCAATATCGTCTCCTCTCCTGATGCATCCGGAGGAACACTGCTAGCTGCCTGTGGTGTATATGTAGCCGGACTGACTGGCGGGCTCATCGCTGCAGTCCTTGTATATATTGGAAACAGAATCTGTCATGACAAAGGGTATGCCGGGACAACCGGTGCCATTGTATCGACAGGTGCGGTGTATGGTCTAAGCCTCGCAGGCATTCCTGCCTCCCTCTCAATTGCAGGTATGGTCATTGCCATTCTTACCATACAGGGATTGAACCATCGCTATGCAAGCCGGTTACTGGGGAGAATCTGGGGGTGGCGCTCCTGACCGATTTGGTAATCCCTCTTGCTGTCTGTGGTCTTGTTGCCCTGTATGGAGCTATCCGTGCGCTTATTGAGCGCGATATCCCATTAAAACTCCTGTACCTGAATGTATTTGGATTTGCGATTTCAGGATCCTTTGTCCTGCTGTTTCCTGATATTCTCACCATCTTCGCTGCTGTTGCTTTTTTTGTCGGAACAACACTGGAAGCTAATATCATTGCAAGTGCCTGTGCCAGGGAATCCATTCCATCAGAGGAGCAGAACCCATGATAACCGATTTGGTAGTGTATCTGTCTTTAATACTGGCAGTATGCGGCGCTGTAGCTACCTGGTTTGAGATAAATCCATATAATAAACTGATAGCGCTCAGTATTCTCATTGGAGGTATCATGCCTCTTATCATAGTATCAGGATACCTTGATGTTGCTATTTTGGTTGCCCTGATAGGACCGATATCAACCGTCATCTTTATCCTGACCATAACCAGGGAGAAAAGAGATGAATTCTGAATTCTATCTTGGCATTGTTCTGATTCTCATCGGTGTCTGTGCAGTTGCTTTTCCGCGTGATAGGCGGTACCTAACGAGGCTTATAAACCTCGAAATATCGGCATTCGGGCTTCTTTTAGTGCTTCTTTCTCTCAACGAGACCATTGCACTTGTGACCTTTATTGCAGTGAATGGAATTTCCACCTTTATCTTTGTGCGAATCATTGAACGGAGGCAGGAATGAGAGGCAAAAATGTATTGCGCGAAGGTCATGGGAGCATTATCAGCAGGATATCACGGGCCATATCAGACTTTGACAATCTGGTCCCGGTTTATGCCCTGATGTTAGCAGCAGCTGCCATTATTGGCCTTATCACCCTTC
>Ga0265594_1002837_pt1 | contig 11942 bp, 8 predicted proteins | sample saktaG_11_FD_190147 | JGI IMG/M metagenome (GOLD analysis project Ga0265594, IMG submission 190147) | Saline water microbial communities from Sakinaw Lake, British Columbia, Canada - sak_2011_5_24_80m | ecosystem: Environmental > Aquatic > Non-marine Saline and Alkaline > Saline ... | reverse complement strand
CCAAAACGGTTCCTTCTTCCCTTCCTTTTAAAAACAATACTCTTGGCTGACGTGGATTGGGAAAAACACTAAAGCCGGTAATCTTTATTTTTACCACGTGAACATTTTTAACCGTTTCGCTCAATATTTTTCTGACTTTTTCCAATCGTTCTTCATCTAAATAACCCAAAAAATGAAACGTAAAATGAAAATTATCCGCTTTCACCCATTTTATTTCGCCCTTGATTTTTTTCTTTATTTTCTCCAGACTTTCGCCTATCTGCGTTTTTATTTCTTGGGGTAAATTGACGGCGATGAAAGTTCGTATTTTTGCCATAATCGTTTGAATTAAATTTGGAACCCGACAGTTTTTTATAATCGCAGCGAGTGAGCCCCTTACTTGGGCCAATAATCATGGCAATTAAAAATGTTTTATAAAAATTGATTATTTATTGACCAAGTGAAGGGCGAGCGAGCAAGATTAGATAGTAGGAAAGATAAATTTTTTTCCTACTCTATTATTATACCGGTTTTTAGAAAAAAACCAGTTTTAGGAAAAAAACTAGACAATCTCTTCAGTCGTCTTCTTTCCGACATACTTGCCAATCTTTTCCAGTATTTCCGTCAGATGAATGTCGGCTTTAATCAAGTAATCCACTGCCCCCAGCGCCTTGCCTTTAACCACTTCTTTTTCTTGACCAAGATTGGAGAGAATAATCACCGGAATATCTTGGGTCGTCGGATTATATCTCAATTTGTCCAGAACTTCAAAACCGTTTAATTTTGGCAACATAATGTCCAGTAAAATAATATCCGGCTCTTTTTTTACCGCCAAATCAAGACCCTGCTGCCCGTCTTTGGCTTCAATAACCTGGTAATCGGCGCTTTCAATCATGCTGACCAAAATGCCCCGCATGTCAGGTTCATCTTCAATAATGAGAACTTTCTTTTTTACTTCAGTCATAATTGGTTTGATAATTACAAATTATTTATAATTAAATTACCTTAATGTTTATACAATAATATTTAATTTCAAGGTTCTGCGAACGCAGTGAGCAGGTCCTTATAATTAAAATACCTTTAAGTATTAAATTTCAAGGTTCTTATTTTTTAAAATTTTATCGTCTAACATCGGTTCTCTCGCGCCAGCCAGACCTTTTCCTTCAATTTTATCAGTGGTCAATTTTGGCGCTTTTTTAGAACCGCTGACGGGCAGAGTGAAATAAAAAACAGTGCCCTTTTCTTCTTCACTCTCAAACCAGATTTTTCCGTTGCAGGCTTCAACCAGACCTTTAGCCAAAAACAATCCCAGACCAGTGCCGGGCTTCTGGCTTACGTTGTCAGCCCTGAAAAAACGGGTAAAAATTTGATTCTGTTGGTTTTTGGGAATTCCCACTCCCCTGTCTTTAGTTTGATAAAGGATTTCTTCACCTCTTTGCTCAACCTTTATTTTAATCTCCGACCCTTCGGGTGAATATTTAATGGCATTATCCAGCAGGATTATAATCACCTGACGGATTTTTTCTTCGTCAATATTCACTTTTGCTAAAGGGGTCAGTGGTTTTTCCACCACCAGTTTGGTATTTTTCTTTTCCAGATACGGCTGGTATTCTTTGACCACTGAGTCAATCATTTCTTCCAGCTGTTTTTCCTCAACCTTGAAGATTAAGCGGCCGGACTCAAGCCGGGAAACATTAAGTAAATCATTGACTAATTCAACCATTCTCTGACTGCCGCGGTAAATCCGCTGAACCTGCTCTTTTTCTTTCTCAGTTATTTTTTTCCCCATAGTTTTCAATAAAATTTCCGTCCCCCATTTGATAATGGTGGCCGGCGTTCTTAGTTGATGGGAAGCTAGAGAAACGAACTGCGACTTGATTTGGTTGGCAATGATTAATTTTTCATTGGCAACAGCCAATTCTTTGGTTCTATCTTTGACTTTTTGCTCCAGGGTGGCGTAATAAGCTTTGAGCCGGAAAGCCATCTGATTAAAATTCTCAGCCAGTTGTCCTATCTCATCACCTGTTCTCACTTTAATTTGATAAGAAAGATTGCCTTGGCTGATTTCTTTTGCTCCTTTGGTTAATTTTTTAATCGGCGCGGTCACCAGACGCGAACATAAAAAAATAAGGATAAGTAAAATAATGGCTAAGCCGGATAAAACAATTAAAATAAAGTTACGGGTAGTCAAAGCGCCGGCGATAACCTCGTTAATCGGCACAACCAGACCCAAACTCCAGCCCGTATCTTCAATCGGATAATAAGCGACATATTTTTTCACCCCGTCAAATTTAACCGTCTTCAATCCCTGCTCTCCCGCTTTCATTAATCCGACCACCTGCCTTAGTTCGGGATTGGCCGCGTCCAAAAGGTTATATTCCCTTATTTCCGTAATTTCCAATTTTTCTTTTTTCCATTCAAGATCTTTGTAGGCCTGGACCGGCGAACTAATTAAACGGGCTTCCTTGTCAATCATAAAGGCATAACCAGTCTTCCATAGTTTGATGTCTAAAATTCGGTTGGTAATGTCCTCTAAAGTTATGTCCACTCCGGTAATGGCGGTCATTTTGTCGGCCTGATAAACCGGAGACAGAGCCGAAATCATCAGACCGTGCCCGGTCACGTCAACGTAAGGCGGAGTCCATTTGGTTTTTTTTTCCGGATTATGAGTTTCATCCAAATCATCCCAGAAAACCGGATCAACCCCGCTTTCGTTAAGATTCGCCGGCAGAATATCCATGGCAAAACCGCCCGGGCTGGTCAGGTCGGGATCGGAATTGGGATAAAGACGATACCAGCCGTAATGACCTCCAATAATATAGAGATTGTCAATGTTTGGATTATCTTCTTTAATTGAAGGAAAAACAAAATCAAGCGCCGAAGCCAAGGTTAAATCGCGCTTAACCTGCTCATCTAAAGGATACCAGTTGAAAACAATAATAGAGGTCGTTTCATTAGCAAGATTACCGTACTGGCCCTGCGGTCCTTCAAATAAACTGTCTGTTGACCAATAATCAGAATGGTAAAAAAACGCTGGATGGTCGTACACGTTGGTGGCAAATTCCGCAAGATTTTTGCTGCTGGCGCCGATTTTAGACAAAGACAAATTAATCTTTTCTGCCTCGCTCTTGGAAAAACTTTTCAGCCGGGTGGTGGCTTCTTTGGTTAATTCCTCGCTTGTCCGGGAAACAGAAACAAAACCGACAATGGCGATCGGCAATAAAGAGAAAAGAATGAAAATCAGGACTAATTTGGCGTTTAATCCCAGATTAAATCTTAATTTCTTTTTCTTATTTTCCGGCATTCAGATTTATTATACCACTTATTTTAACGGCTTCATAAGGGACGTTCTTGATCAAATCCTTGTAAACATTTTTATTCTGTTTTTCAGTGTATAAAAAAAATACGGATTTGTCAAGATTTTATTTCTGTCCAGATCTGACCGGGGCAGAACAAATAATTTGACTAAAATTGCGGATGTTATAAAATACAGGCATGCGTGAAGCTCTACTTTATGAAAAATTTAAAAATAAGAACGTGCGCTGCCTGGTTTGCAACCACCAGTGCCTGATTTCCCCTCGTCAAAGAGGTTTGTGCGGGGTCAGGGAAAACAAAAACGGAAAATTGTTTAGTTTGGTTTACGGCAAAGCGGTTGCCGTCAATCTTGATCCCATTGAAAAAAAACCGTTTTTCCATTTTTTGCCAGGAAGTCATTCATTATCAATAGCCACCGTAGGGTGCAATCTTTCTTGTTTGCATTGCCAGAATTATGACATTTCCCAAGGACCCAAGGAAAATGGCCGGATTTTAGGGGAAGATTTATCTCCTCAGGATATTGTCAAATTAGCTTTGAAACATAAAGTACCGAGTATTTCCTATACTTATACCGAGCCCAGTATTTTTATTGAATACGCTTTAGAAACAATGAAACTGGCTAAAAAACAAGGACTTAAAAACAACTGGGTAACGAATGGATATTTAACAGAAAAAGCTTTAAAAACCATTGCTCCTTATTTGGACGCGGCCAATGTTGATTTAAAATTTTTTGACAACGACCTGTACTGGAAAATCTGCGGAGCCAAATTGCAGCCCGTTTTGAACACTTTAAAGTCTTTGAAAAAACTGAAAATTTGGACGGAGATAACCACTCTGCTTATTCCCGGATATACCGACAAAAACAGACAACTGGAAAAAATAGCCAAGTTTATCAAAGAAGAATTAGGAGAAGAAACACCCTGGCATATTTCAGGATTTTATCCCTGTTACAAGATGACCGACGTTTCCCCTACTTCTCCCGAATTGATTCATCAGGCGGTAAAAATCGGCAGAAAAGCCGGTTTAGAATACGTTTACGCTGGCAATTTACCGGATGATGAAAACGAAAACACTTATTGTCCGAAATGCCGAACCTTGGTCATTCAACGCCGGGGATATGAAATCAAACGGTTTGACAGAAACGGCTTATGCCCGAAATGTCGTAAAAAAACAGATTTATTCTTGAATTAAAATTTTTTTTATTGACCTTTAGGTAAAAAAATGTTAAAATACCAACATGAATAATTTCACCCTCAAAGCTCAGGAGGCATTACAGAACGCCCATAATCTGGCCATGGAAAACGACCAACAGCAGGTTGATACTCCTCATCTACTGTTCGCTCTGATTGAACAGGAAGAAGGAGTTATTTTGGCTTTACTGAAAAAATTGGAAATCAATGTTGAACAACTGAAGGAAAATCTGATTAAGACAATCAAGGCGTTGCCCCAAATCAAAATCGGTTCCGGCGGCGAATTAGCCGAAGTTTACATCACTCCCCTGCTTCAAAGAACCATTCTGCACGCCACCAAAGAAGCCCGGCGCTTGCAAGACGAGTATGTAAGCACCGAGCATTTGTTTTTGGCCCTGTTAACCATCCCTTCAATAATAAAAGACGTTTTGAAAAAGATTAATCTTGATTATGACCGTGTTTTAAAAGTCCTGGTTGAAGTCAGGGGCAGTGAAAGAATAACCGAGAGAGAACCCGAAGACAAATACCAGGTGCTGGAAAAATATACAATCAATTTGACTAAAATGGCCCGGCAGGAAGAACTGGACCCGATTATCGGCCGCGACGAAGAAATCAGAAGGGTTATTCAAGTCCTTTGCCGCCGGACAAAGAACAATCCTGTTCTCATCGGCGAAGCCGGAGTGGGAAAAACCGCCATTGTTGAAGGACTGGCTCAAAGGATTGTTGACGAAGACGTCCCTGAATCGTTGAAATCAAAAGTGTTAATCTCTCTTGATCTGGGCAGTCTGGTGGCCGGCACCAAATTCAGGGGGGAATTTGAAAACAGGTTAAAAGCGGTTTTAAGAGAAATAAAAAGAGCGGGCAATTACGTCCTTTTCATTGACGAATTGCACGCCTTGGTCGGGGCCGGCGGAGCTGAAGGGGCTATTGACGCTTCCAATATGCTTAAGCCCGCTCTGGCCCGCGGCGAATTACACTGCGTCGGCGCCACCACTTTGAAAGAATACCAAAAATACGTGGAAAAAGACGCGGCTTTGGAACGCCGCTTCCAGCCCGTTTACGTCGCCGAACCGTCGGTTGAAGACACTATTGCCATTCTTCGGGGCATTAAAGAAAAATACGAAGTCCATCACGGAATCAAGATTTCCGACGAAGCTTTGCTTACCGCGGCCAAACTTTCCAAAAAATACATTACTGACCGTTTTCTGCCCGACAAAGCGGTTGATTTGATGGACGAAGCCGCTTCTGCCCTGCGCATGGAAATTGAAAGCCAGCCGGAAAAACTGGACAAGTTGAAAAGAAAATTGAAAAAACTGGAAATTGAAACAACGGTTCTAAAAAAAGAAAAAGACAAAAGGCAACTTCAAAAATACAAAAAGGAAATGGCCGATTTAAAAGAAAAAATCAAGGATTTCACTCTTCGCTGGAAAACGGAAAAAGACATCATCACCGAAATTAACAAAATGAAAGGAGAAATTGACAAACTGAAACAACAGGCGGAAATCGCCGAAAGAGAAGCTAACCTGCAAAAGGTGGCGGAAATCAAACACGGTCAGATTCCTGAGCTGGAAAAAAATATCATTGTCTTCCAGAAGAAATTGGCCAATATCCAAAAAGATTGCCGCATTTTAAAAGAAGAAATCGGAGCTGAAGAAATCGCCCGGGTGGTTTCCCTCTGGACCGGCATTCCCACGACTAAAATGCTGGAAGAGGAAACAAAGAAATTGGTCCACATGGAACAGGAAATTCACAGGAGGTTGATTGACCAAGACGAAGCGGTTAAAGCCATATCCAACGCCATCAGGCGTTCGCGCGCCGGCATTGCCGAAGAAAACAGACCTATCGGCTCGTTTATGTTTCTTGGTCCGAGCGGCGTGGGCAAAACCGAATTGGCCAAAAGCCTGGCTGAATTTCTTTTTAACACCGAATCAGCCCTAATCCAGCTGGATATGTCCGAATACATGGAAAAACACACTGTTTCAAAAATGATCGGTTCGCCGCCGGGTTATGTCGGTTATGAAGAAGGGGGTCAATTGACCGAGATTGTCAGAAGAAGGCCTTACAGCGTAATTCTCTTTGATGAAATTGAAAAGGCCCATCCCGAAGTTTTCAACGTCCTTCTGCAAATTCTGGATAGCGGCCGTTTAACCGACGCCAAGGGCAGAATAGTTAGTTTTAAAAACGCGGTCATCATTATGACTTCCAATCTGGGTAGCGAACTAATAAAAGACCAGGCCCAGAAAGCGAGTCTCGGTTTCACTTCTTCGCAGGAAAAAACCGGAGCCCAGGAAATAATTGAAGAAAAAATCCATCAAACCCTGAAAGAAACCTTTAAACCGGAATTTTTGAACCGCATTGATGAAATCATCATCTTCAAACCCTTAAATAAAGATGCCATTGAAAAAATCGTTGAACTCCAATTAAAAAAGGTTTTTGACCGTTTAAAAGAAAAGAAAATAAACTTAAAAGTTAATAAAGACGCCAAGGATTTAATCGCGGAAATGGGTTTTGATCCCGTTTACGGCGCCCGGCCTCTGAAAAGGGTTATCCAACAATATATTCTTGACCCCCTCTCTTTGAAGATCATCAGCGGAGAAACCGAACTTAACAAGACTTTTAAAGTAGGTGTAAAAAATAAAAAAATTGTCATCAGTTGAAAATGAACTCTGTTAGAAAACTCGCTTTACAAAACCTAAACAATATACTGAAACAACAATTACGCTTTTCTAATGGGGTAAATTTTAAGCTGGTTAAAACAGCCTTTTTTTTATTCCTCTTGATCTTAAGTGTCTTAAATATCGGCAGACCGAGTGTTTCTTTTGCCCAGAAACAGATTTTTGATCCTGAATACATCATCTCTGATAATCAACTGACTGATTATCAGACAATGACGATTGAGCAAATCAAAGAATTTTTAGAACAAGCAGGAGGGACTTTAGACAAATACCGGGCCGTTGACATTGACGGCAAAGAAAAAAGCGCCGCGGAAATAATTTACCGGGCCAGCCAGGAATACAGGATTAATCCCCAAATTTTAATCGTTCTGCTCCAAAGGGAAAAAAGTTTAATAACGAAAAAATCTCCCAGCAAAGACGATTATAACTGGGCCACGGGTTTTACTTGTTACGACTCCCTTCAGCCCGTCCCCCGCTTCAGGGGTTTTGCCCGCCAGGTAGACCGCGCCGCTTGGCGTTTCCGTTATTATCTTGAACATCCCTGGCAGTTTCAATTCCGCGTCGGAGTCCAGACAAAAACATTGGTTATTTGGAAAGATAAAACCCTTACTGGCGAACACGGCCGCTTTGTCATGCCTAAAAACATGGCCACGGCCGGTTTGTATAACTACGCTCCTCATCTTTATGACAACTGGCTTTTTTGGCAAATCTGGCAGAACTGGTTTGCCGGACAGGAAGAAAAATATCCTGAAGGAACCTTAGTTAGGATTAAAGACGAAAAAGGCGTCTGGCTGATCCAGAATGACCAACGCCGGCCTTTTTACTCAAAAACCGTTTTCCTTTTAAGTTATAAATTCAAAGACGTTACAATAGTAGGAATTGAAGATTTAAAAAATTATTCCGTCGGCCTCCCTATGAGTTTCCCGAATTACTCTTTGGTTCAATCGCCTTTCGGAATTTTTATGCTGACTAATGACATAAAAAGACCGATCTCGGAAAAAATCTTTAAAGACATAGGTTTCCACCCTGAAGAAATAATTCAGGTTGAAGAAGCTGACTTGGCTGTTTATCAATTAGGTAAACCTGTTCTCTCTCCCTATCCAAGTGGCGCTTTGTTGCAAAACAAGGAAACAAATGCGGTTTATTACGTGAAAGACGACGTTAAATATCCAATCATTGACGCCAGTATTTTGCAAGCAAATTTTCCTTATAGCCACATCATTAAAGCCAGTTCTCAAGAATTGGCTAATTTTTACATCGGAGATCAGGTTAAATTCAGGGACGGGACCCTGGTTAAGGCCGTTGATTTGCCAACCGTGTACGTAATCAGTCAGGAAAAACGTCTACCTATTGTTTCGGCCGAAACCTTTGAAGCCATGGGTTATCAATGGGACAGCATTATAGAGGTTGACGAATCAATTTTAAACTCCTATACTCTAGAAGAAGCTTTAAACATTTAAATATGCTTTGTTTTGCCGCCATTGTTCCGCATGCGCCTCAAATCATTCCGACCATAAATCGGGACAATTTGGCTAAAACGCAGAAAACAATCAGGTCTCTGAAATCTCTCTCAAAGAGCCTGAGCGAAATCAGGCCGGAATCGCTAATGATGATTTCTTCCCACGGACCGGTCTTGCAAGACGCCTTTTCTTTAAACCTGGCCCAAGAATATTCGGGAGATTTCAAAACTTTCGGCGATTTGACCACTAAGTTGGAATTTGACGGCGATCTGGAGTTAAATTATAAAATAAAGGAAAGGTTTGAAACAACCTTTTCAGACGTTCCCCTAACCATGATTACCGAGCCGAATCTCGATTACAGTTTTTCCGTTCCCTTGTATTATCTCTCCGGGAAATATAAAGAATTTTCCCTTATACCCGTCGGTTCCTGTGCTTTAGATTATCAGAAACATCTGGATTTCGGGCAAAAATTGAAAGAAGAACTGGTTTTAAGCAATAAAAAGATTGGCCTTGTCGTTTCGGCCAATTTTTGCTATTGTTCAGATGAACAAGCACCGAAGAACGCTTCTTTGGGGAAAAAATTTGACCAAAAACTGATTAAATTAATCCAGGATAAACAAACCGATCAGTTTTCCGGTCTTGACCAGAAATTAGTGAAGAAATTCGGCGAAACCGGTCTGCCACCTATTTTGATTCTCATGGGGCTTTTAAAAAATTTAAATTACAAAACAGAAGTCATTTCCTATGAAAATCCGTTCGGGATCGGACAAGCGGTAATAAATTTTGATCTCAATTCAAACATATCCGCCTAAATTTTCCAGAAGAAAATTTGGGCGGGCATACCTAACTAACGTAACAAATTTAAACTATGCCTATTTATTTGTGGATTATAATCATTATTTTCGCTCTTTTGATTCTTTGGCTAATCGGCGCCTATAACGGCTTGATCCGCTGGCGCAACCGGGTCAAAGAATCCTGGTCTGACATTGACGTTCAATTAAAGCGCCGTTATAACCTTATTCCCAACCTGGTTAATACGGTCAAGGGCTATGCAACTCATGAAAAAGAGGTTTTTGCCAACGTAACAGAAGCCCGGGCCAAAGCCATGGGTGCTGAAAATCCCCAAGCCAAAGCGGAAGCCGAGAAAGGATTAACCGGAGCTTTAAAAACCCTGTTTGCTTTGGCTGAGAACTATCCCCTGCTCCGCGCTTCGGAAAATTTTCAGAAACTCCAGGACGAATTGACTGACACGGAAAATAAAATTCAGGCGGCCCGTAGATTCTATAACGGCAATGTCAGGGATTACAATACCAAACAAGAAGTTTTTCCGGTCAATCTTATTGCCGACTTCCTTGGCTTTAAAAAAGCTGAATTTTTTGAACTTGAAGAAAAAGAAGCCAGAAGCGCGCCTAAAGTGGAATTTTAGAAATAAAGACCGAAGACAACGGCTTAGGCCTCTACATTATTAAGGCCTTTGTTGAGGCGCATAACGGGAAAATCTGGTTTTTCCTCCAAGGGCGGATCCACCTCTGGCGGAGAATCAAAAGAAAACAAGGGAACGACTTTCTATTTCTCATTGCCGTTCAAAATTGCATAGTTTTAAATTAATTCAAAAAAAGGCCGACTGGCCTTTTTTTGAATTCTATTAAATTCTTTATTTATCTCCAATGTTTAAGAGCAATTTTCAGTTCCTGATGGCTTTGGCTGTAAATCTTTAAAGGAATCTCTTTTACCGCTGCTTCAACCGCTTGTCTAGCGGCGCGGGCTCCAGCCGCGCTGCCCTGAGGATGTCCGTGGATTCCTCCGCCGAAATTAATAATCAAATCCCGCCCCAGGATTTTAATCAACTTCGGCACCAGACCGGGATGCAAACCTCCGGAAGCGATCGGCAAAACCGGCCTGAGTTTGCTCCAATTTTCCTTTAATCTGTCAAATCCTTCCCAATCTTCTTTTAATAAATCGTTGATTTGGCAAACCTCCTGTTCTTCACCTTCCATTTTTCCGACTACTGTTCCAGTATGGAACTGGTCAATTCCGGCTAAACGGGCTAAGTTCGCCAAAACAAGCATGGAAATTCCATGCTTTTTATTTCGGGTAAAAGCTGAATGTCCGGCCCGGTGACCATGGATAATCAGTCCCAAATCCTGGTTTCTTAATGACTGAACCCCGGCCCAGCCAGCAGTAATAATGTCAACCATCACGCATCTGCCCCCTGCTCTTTTGACCAATTCCGCCCTTTTTAGCATCGTTTCCGTCGGAGCAGTCACATTGAAAACATAAATCTTTTTCTTGCCCGTTTGTTTTTCAACCTGCTTCTTAAAGGCCAAGACCCTTTTTACTCTGTCTTTAAATCTGTTGAAAGACAAATCCGTCAGGTTTTCGTCGTCCTTAATCACGTCAACTCCGTTTTTAAAAACTTCAGCGGCTAATCTGGCGTTTTCCTCTGAAGTCAGACCTAATTTCGGCTTCATAATACACCCGATCAAAGGCCGATGGTAAATTCCCGTTATCTTTCTTATACCTTCAATCCCCCATTTCGGTCCCGGGTATCGGTTAATGTATTTTTCGGGAAACTCAATGTCTTACTTTCATGCTAAAAATATTTCCCGCAAGGCTGGATAAAAGCTGAGGAATGCTTTTTGGCTCAAACAAAGCCAAAGGGTAAGCAATCTTAAAAATTCCTTTTTTAGGATCAATATAAAAAACCCTGGCGGCCAGTCTTTCAAAAATCCGCGGAGACAAGGTGGTCAATTTCGTCCAAGTGCCGATTGAAGATTCTTCAGCCACTTTTATCCCTATCTGCCCAAGAGACAACTTTGCTTCAGCGTAATAAGTGGCGATAAGTTCATTTTTATAATCCGGTTTATAATTCAATCTTAAATAATTATTTTTACCCATAAATTAATTTGCTTAATATCTCTTAATTATTTTATTAATAATCCTCGTGGTAGAAAACGTTTCTTTTTTTTTGTCTGGAAATTCTTTTAATTCCCAATAAGGTCTGGTGTATTTCTCTGTTTTTCCTTTTGAAACCTTAATAATGGCGATTATGTCCGGCTTGAGGTATTCCAATAAACATAAAGTCTCTTCTCTGGATTTTGATTTGTCCAAGAAAACATAGTCAACGTCTTTAATTCCTTCAACCACTTCCGCCCTTTGCCATGCACTGTTTATTGGCCTTTTTTTTCCCTTTTTTCTTCTGGTTAAAGAACCTGATTGAATAAAAATAATAATAATGTCAGCCAGTTTTTTGAACTGCTTGACGGCGTAAATATGCCCGGGGTGAATAATGTCAAAAACTCCTTTTTTTATTAAAACTTTTT
>Ga0265594_1002836_pt1 | contig 11948 bp, 7 predicted proteins | sample saktaG_11_FD_190147 | JGI IMG/M metagenome (GOLD analysis project Ga0265594, IMG submission 190147) | Saline water microbial communities from Sakinaw Lake, British Columbia, Canada - sak_2011_5_24_80m | ecosystem: Environmental > Aquatic > Non-marine Saline and Alkaline > Saline ... | reverse complement strand
GCCTCATTCAGGTGGTTACGAAAGAGGGTAAAAAGGATAGATACTCGGGCATGCTGTCAATGCAATTCCGGCCGCCGACGGCAAAACACTATGGTCCATCGGTATACGCGGACGACGGTTATTTTGCTCGACCGTACTTGGATCCGGCCGTATGTTATTCCGGTACTGCCAATGGAAACTGGGAGCAGTATACAATGAATCAGTACAAAGAATTCATTGGTTGGGATGCCATATCGGCTTCGACGACTCAGGATGATGATCCCGGTAATGATATTTCGCCAGAAGGCGCTAGGCGACTTTTCGAATGGTACCATCGTCGCCAGGGAGATATCAAGAAGCCGGATTATATCATGGATTTCGGATTTGGCGGGCCAATACCATTTGTAAGCGAGTGTCTCGGAAACATGCGTTTCTTTGCGACTCACAAGCGCACCAACGATATGTTTCTCTATCCGTTATCTAGGGATAGTTATAATGAAAATGTCAGCAATGTTAAAATGACTTCGGATATTTCATCCCGGCTTAAGATCACGGCGAATGGATCCTACAGTGAGATTTATTCTGTATCGCCCTATGATTGGACGGTGACGCCAACGGGTGATGTCCTGCGGGATCAATACAATATCGCGGATTTGGTAAATAGCAACAGTGGCAACTCGATCCTTTATATGCCGGGTTACTATAGCCCGAGTTCTATCTTTCGCACGATGATAGGGCTGAAAGGGAACCACATATTGAGTTCCCACAAGTTTTATGAAATCAATATACAACACAGTATTAATCGTTATCATACCTTCCAAACCGAGGATCGCGATACTTCCCGGATTTACGAGATTTTACCGGAATTCCTTCTGGATGAGGCGCCGTATGGATACTGCCCGGAGAGCCGAAGCGGCATAGATGGTTCTTCCTTGGGGGGGTGGATGAATCTGGGGCGCGATAAGAGCGTCATTGCGACGACATCGATTCGGGTTGATTTTACAAACCAAGTCGATAAATACAATCAGATCAAAACGGGCACAGAAATTGTCATGAACAATTTTAATATCAATTCCTATACCGAAAGTCTGGTGGATACGTGGAGTCGATCGCAAGTATATGAGGTGTCACCCTATCGCCTGGGGGGATATTTCCAAGATAAGATGGAATTTCAAGGATTCATTGCTAACCTTGGAATGCGTATCGATTATTCGAGTGCAAACAGCCGGAAATATTTTTTAAACGACTATGATGAATATTACCAGGAAGGAAATGGGAAACTCATCGAAGCGGAAGCACCCAGGGAAAAATCAGCACCATCTTGGGGAATTTCTCCCAGACTGGGGATTTCACACCCGATTACCGAAAACTCAAAACTCTATTTTAACTACGGTCATTTTTTATCAGAGCCGGCCTCAAGCGACCGATTTCGTATTCAGCGCGAATATAACGGTCTGGTCACATCTATCGGAAATCCGAACTTAAGCCATGAGAAAACGGTAGCCTACGAATTCGGTTATTCTCACGATCTATTCGACGAAATTCTAATTAATATATCGACATATTATAAAGACATTACCCAACAGGCCGGCTGGATATTTTACCAAAATATCAACAATTCAATCCAATATCAAACAACATCAAACAACAATTATTGTGACATACGCGGTGCCGAAATCACAATTGATAAGCGTGTTGGGGATTGGTTTACCGGTTTTGTAAATTATACTTTCATAGTCAAGACATCCGGGTATTTTGGCTACACGAAATATTTTGAAGATCCGAATAAACAGCGTGAGTATTTGCAGATGAATCCTTACCAGGAGAAGCCCCACCCCCAACCATACGCCAGAATAAATCTTGATTTTCACACGCCTCCGCATTATGGTCCCGAGATTGGTAGTGTTTATCCTATCGGCGGATTGAGTTTAAATCTTTTGGGAAACTGGGAACAGGGTTCGTATACGACTTATAATCCGTTTAATATTCCCGGAACCATCGATAATGTTCAATGGGTGGATCGTCATCTATTCGATTTACGGATTTCAAAGACGATGAATCTGAAATCGGTTCAACTGCGGGCCTATCTCGATATCAAAAATCTCTTAAATTCAATGTTTCTGGAACAGACGGGATTCAGCGATTCCCGGGATTTTCAGGATTATATGCAATCGCTTTGCTTTCCGTGGGAGAATGGCGAGTATAAAGGCGATGATCGGGTCGGGGAATACCGTGAAGCCGGCGTGCCGTACGATCCGATTGAAATGCTGATCGAAAATCCCCGAAATTATCCGGACATCGCTGAACAAAACCGGCAAATTCAACTTAGAAATGAGAACCGGCGTAAGAGTAATTCCTATATTGATATGCCGAATCTAAGCTCTTTAACATTTTTAAATCCCAGAGAAATACGGTTTGGGATCAAAATTAGTTTTTAACGACCAGGGGATGTAAATGAAATTCAGAACAATAGTCTTGCGGTCGCTTGTATTCTCGATGATCTTGTTGATTCAAACCGTGCTTTGGGCACAGGTCGGTGAAAATTCTAAACGTAATATTCGAATCGGTAGTTTGCAGAGTAATTTCCACGCTTATGGCCATGAGCGCTACTGGAATAATATTTATTATGAAGGTATGATCTGGCCGGCGGATTACAAGACTCAGGACAATGCAGTTATTCAGCGCTGTTGGATTGCCGTCAAAGATTTTGTCGATAGCACCGGCTACAAATGGAGTTATTGGGGTACCAATATGGCTAAGAATCGTGTGAAAAACAGCACGTATCCAATGGTCTTGAAACAAATTGCGAAATTCGAGCCGCCGACGGTATATGTGGATTCTGAAAACATTACTGCTCCATACGCTAATGAGGTTGATGAGATCGATCCCAGCATTCTCCCAGATCGAATTGTCATCAATGTGGTTAATACGTCCATTGGTTTAACCATGACCCGTAAAATCATGGCGTTTAGCCAGCAGTATCACGATAATTATTTTATAAAAGAGATCACTTTTAAAAACACCGGTAATGTGGACTATGACGATGCCATCGAATTGTCAGAAACACTGCACGGCGTTCGGGTATCTTGGTCAACAGGCTATTCCGTCTGTCGTGAGGGTGCCAATAAAACCTCGAACGCCCAGCTGTATGGAAGACATAATTGGGTGACGGTGCGCGGGGAAACGTATACAGACCATTACCGCGAAGTATTGACGGAGGATACTCCCATCTCCGAACAGGATTGGTTGCGTTGCGGTTTTGCTTGGTTTGGCCAGGCCGAAGAAGTCTCTTACAATTGTATCGGCGCGCCGGATATGGAAGCCGATGGACACTTGTGTTCGCCTCAGCACGCCGGAACGATCGTTATTCATGTAGATAAAAATTGCCTGGATCACAGTGATGACCCCAATCAGCTGGCCGCACTGGGGTGGCATGGCGATGTATTACCGGATATAGGGGAACTCACCCATGATGATATTCCCATGATGACACAGCAATATGATTTTAACAGCGGTCATTCTTGGCCGGAGCCGACCTTTGGCGGAACCAGCCGGATGGATGAAGTTTTCATGACGTCCATCACGGACCGGACCGATCCCTATACGATTCACACCAACGTGGGGGGCACCAATGTATGGATCTGTTATGGCCCATGGGATATTGCACCGGGTGATAGTATAACGATTGTTGAAGCGGAGGGCGTCAACGGCCTCTCGAGAGCCATGTGCCGGGAAATTGGTCGCCGTTGGAAGCAGGCCTATGATAACCCGACAGATAACGGACCATTTGTTTTACCGGATGGATCAACGACTGACGATAAAGATGTTTTCAAGAACGCATGGGTTTTTACGGGCAAGGATTCAATCATAAAAACATTCAGCCGGGCAAAGCGAAATTACGATATGGGCTACCAAATCCCGCAAGCTCCGCAGCCGCCGATAGAATTTACGGTTACATCGGGTGGTGATCGAATTCTGCTAGATTGGAAACCCAGTCCGTCTGAGATGGAAAGCGATTTTGCCGGGTATAAAATTTATCGCTCGGAAGGACGCACGGATACGATATTTCAGAAGATCGCAGATGTTACGAAAGGAGTCTGTAATTATGCGGATTTAACACCGAAGCGCGGCGTTTCTTACTATTATTATATCTCAGCCTATAACGATGGCTCCAATAATACGGCCGGCATCGCCAATCCCCGGGGATCTTTGCAGAGCAGCCGGTTCTATACGAAAACAAATAAACCGGCATTTTTACGCCGGGCGGCCGGTCGCGCACTAGAGGATATCCGATTAGTACCCAATCCATTTTTTATTCGAAACAAGGATTATCAATACAGTGGCGAAGTGGATAAAATCATGTTTTTGAATATTCCGGCGGTTTGTATAATACGAATCTATACAGAGCGGGGCGATCTTATAAAATCCATTCATCACGTAAACGGTAGTGGCGATGAAGCCTGGAGTTCCATTACTTCTTCGCGTCAGGTTGTGTGTAGCGGCATCTATATTGTTCATTTTGAAGTTTTGGAAGATCAGTACGATGGGGAAACGGGCGATATCTTTTACCGGAAAGGTGACATGGCGATACGTAAATTGATTATTATACGATAGATATGGTATTTACAAAGAGCGCTTAAAATCCGGCTGGCCGGTGCCCTTGATTTTTCAATATGTATGATTTGCCGGGACTCTCGTGCCCGCGTTTACATTTGTATACGGAGAAGCGGTTGTGGATTATAATGATTTTCTGAGAGTGATTTGGGTTGTCACGAACTTTTGAACGAAATGAGGATCGTTAATGTAATCCGCGGTCATTTTGCCCAGCTCGGCAAAGTCAGTAGAAATAACAGTGATGCCGTTAGCAACAACGCGCTTAATGGGGGTGTCGTTATAGGAAAGAATACCACAATCCTTTCCCAGATTCAGGCCCCGCTCCTGGCATTTTTCTATGACGTAGACCAGGTCACTATCTTCGATCACTAAATAGACCGCGCCTTTTTGGATATCGGCTTGTTCAACCTGGTAGATGATATTGTGGGATAAGTTATAATCCTTGCAAAAGCGCCGAAATCCGACCATAATTTCAGGTGGATGATTAGAGGGTTTGGGGAAAAACAGGGTGAAATTCTTATAAGCGCTGATTTGATGATAACATTTTTTAAGGCTATCGTAAACCACCTCATTGAAATTTTGGCAAATATAACGAAAATTCTTTTGGGTTTTTATATAGCGGTCCAGAATCAGCGTTTTATTGGGATCCAACAATTCTGTTACGGAACGAACATGCGGATCGGGGAACGGCATAATAATGTATTCGTTGTAGGAGGCAGTGCTATCGGTGATCAGTTTTTCGAAGATATGTTTGTTGTAATGATGAAAGTAGATATCGACAATGGTGCTTTCTTTGATAGAGTTGCGTAACGAGTTGTAAAGAATATATTTGTATGGACTGAACTCATCGAAGAGTAAAAAGACTCTTTTATTGTAAAGGATGTTTTCGGTTGCAACAAAATAACCTTTCGTGGAGATCGATTTGATGATTCCGCGTTGCTTCAGTTCCAAGTAGGCCCTTAAAACGGTATCATGAGCGATCCCCATTTCTTTTTTTAGATCATTTATGGAGGGTAATTTGTCCCCGCGCTTGAGTTTTTTATCCTGGATAGCCTGAATGATATTCTCAATGATTTGTAAGTATTTTGGCTGCCGCATATCTTGCCTCTTGTGTATATCTTGGGTCATTTGTTGTGTCTTTAGCTATGCTTCATGGATCGAGTACGACTATCGTCTGTGTATGTTTAGGATAATTATATGGAAAACAGAGCTTTTGCATATCCTGTGTTTCGAAAATAATATAATATTCGATATCGCTTTTAATGTTATTAATTCTTGCACTAAACACTCCCCGATTTACATGGGTGATCGGAAAGGATTTGAAGCGCCCCTTTCCCAACTGGCGCCAGTACAATTTGAAGTCGACTGGCGGCTTTTGGCCCAAATAGTGAATTTTTAACTGAAGGTTTTCACCCCGGCGAACACTACTGCGAGAGGAGGGAACAATGATTCGGGAGGGCCCGGTATAACAGGTCGATAATTGTGCTTCTGCCGGTAGTGGATGTCCCCAAGCTCTTTGTAATTCGGCGCCGGTTTCATTAAGGAGATGAGGGAAAATGTGCTGTTCCCAGTTCATAATCGTTCCCAGCTCAGCGTTTGTCGAAACAAAAGCCAACATCGTTTGGTAAAGCGCTTCTATACTGCTGATGATCTCGGTGTAGATGGGCAAGACCGTTGCTTCGGCGTATAACCGGCGTTGTTTTTCGTCCTTGACCTGTTTTGTACTGTCCATAGCACTGTTGAATTGTGCCCACAAGCAGTTGATCTTCGCGTTGATCCTCATATTTCGGAAATGTGCTTGCCAATAGTCGAAACGCTGCAAATTCCCTTTTCCGCGGACGCCGGATCGAAATGACTCAAACTGAGTGACAAATTCATATTCCCTACTGACCTCATCCCAATCGCGCGGATCCGGAACGATGCCGCCCGGTCCCTTTACCCATTGTGATGGCCGTGGTAAGTGACCGTCTATTTTGTTGAAGAGTTGAGCTATATTATCGGCGTTTGCTTCGCCGAACTGCCGGATTGTCCAGTCGGCATAAAAGTCATCCACCGCGCTGTATCTTGCCGCATCGGGTTGGGTATCGCTTTTAAAATTCGAGTCATCCGGGCCACCGCAATTCAGGCGGACATTTTTCTCTTTACCAACAATTTCGATGCCCGAAATACAGGTATAGTTCTTCAATTGGATCAGATCAATCTGCAGTTGTTGGTCTTCAACCAGAATATTATCGAAAGAATAGGAAAGCGCAGTGAAACGCCCGGCAATCTTAAAAATATCAAGTTCGTTTAGTACCTGCTTTCCCTGCAGATTGATATGAAACGTTCGTTGCCCTGGTTGATCGCATTGATATTCACAAAAGTGCAGGATCACTGTATATTTACCGTTGGGTATGGCGAGCCGGTATTGGGGTGTGCCAGCTATTTGGGATTGATATAAAATATCGTTTTCGGTATTTTCAATTGGATGTGGGGTTGTTTTGATCACTCCGTCAGTGGAACCGGAGGGAGTATCCATTAGCGACCAAGGGGATTGCTTCCAAGCGGCGCGGGAAAGGGCCGCTATGTTCGGACCGAGAATCCGGGTTCGCCAGTGAATGCCAATCAGGCCGTCGCAACCGTAGCGCAGAGCGTCTTGGGCATCCCTTCGCAGGCGCCCTACCCAGAGTTGCGGTGAAACTAAGGCCGCGTCGTCTTCTAACCATGGAATAGCCCAACTGGGATGGTTTTTTATATCGCGGAAAGCCGGATCAAGAGAGGACATCCCGGCATGTCGATTTATACAACTCAAAGTGATTTGTTGTGGTAAAATTTTTTCAAATAGCGAGCGATCCCATTCCGGACCCAATACCCAGCCGCAGGTTGCCAGTTGACAGTCCGGATAACTGTTTTGTATGGCCGTCAAGGCGGCGTAAATATCCACGATGGTTGACGGAATCTGTTCCTTTTCCGTACCGACCCAAGTCCAGCTTTCCGGAGTCCAGAGCCAGTAATAGTCGATAGGATAATGCTTATGAATTGCCCGAAAGGTACCCATGTAAAGTTCGATCGAAGTTTGCAGGCGCTCTGGTTTTTTCCCCAGAGAATCCAGATGTGAATATAAATCAGACGGAATGATCAAAGGGGTATTTGTGCCGACACAAGTTTGGATGCCCACGGATTTGGCGAATTCAAACACCCGCCGGAGTTGCTCGTAGGATTTTTGAAAGACAGTATTCGAAGCACTCCTGTTTTGAGGGTAAGGACAATTGTCATCCATGACCTCCGCACAATAAATATCTTTTTCGAATAATTGATCCGCACCGCAATGATAGCTACTGGTTAGCATAGAATCATAGCCCCAGTTGCCGCGAATTGTGCTGCTGTAACTTGCCGGATAACTGAATTTGAAATTTCCACTATCCGAAAGATCCCGCTCCAGCCCATGCCAAACCGTCGGCTCGGCATTTGGGCCTCCTTCAGGATAGCAATGCAAAGCAAAGAAATTCATTCTTAACTTTGGCAGTTGTTCGAGAATTGCATAATAATCCTCCAAATTCCACCAGTCCGGACCTTCGGGGAAATCGTGAAAAGGCAGTACGCCACGAATCGGGAACAAAGGTGAATGGAATTCATCCAACCGTGTCAAGGTTGCATTATTGTCGATAGAATTGGGTATCACATCGCCGTGGAGATAAAATCTGACACCGAATTTTTCTACGAATGTGAAAGCCGCGTATAGAGTCGATTGGGAAGAACCCCCGAGTAAAAGCAGTATATTGTGGTCGTTTAAACCGATGTTTTTTAAACTATATTCGTCAGATGCAAAATTACCAAACGATGAATCTTCTTTCAACTCATTGATGATGCCGGAGATTGCCTTACTGTTGGCGATAAGAATAGCGTCTTTTTCCGGGTGAAAATTTGGACCAGTTGAGCAGATTGGTAGAAGCGTTTTCGTACAGAGATAGACATAACGGCGGACCTCTTTCGCTGCCAAAACTTCATTTGGACTTGCCTCTTTTGTTGTGAAGATAGTCGAATATGGAAATGAGCCAGCCTGCAAATTCGGTAAAGCAATGAAGAACAGAAGGACCGCCGTGATTTTTTTGTCGTGTTGCATCATTTATCTCCGTCGATGAAAAGATCTCCGCTTAAGAAGACTAGCCCATACTAACCTAATTTATTTAATTCCGATTTGTTAGTCAATAAAAAACCTACTGTTAGCGGAATTGGATATTGGTTCGGTTTGGATCTTTACCGATAGCGTATATTTCCCAAAATGGAATTGTATGATTGCTGAAATGTGTGGAAATAGCGTTTGGTTGTGCCGTATGAGAATTTGAGCTCATCGGAATCTAGTACTGTACTGAAATTATTATTCTGTTAATCAGCACAGCGCTTTTTGAACTTTCCTGCAATTTGAAGTGCTTGGCGCCGGCTAAATTATTTCGAAAATACCGCGATCGACATTCTTGTGGACTTCCTGCGGTCGGAAAACGCGCCCGTTCATCGCAATATATACACCCTTCGGCAAGGTTTGCACAGCGGCAATGGCGCAGCCGATATTAAAGGTCGCGTCGCTACTGCGGAAGCGCGCCGGCTGCATCGATCCGGTCAAGACGATCGTCCGACCTTCGATCCCTTCGAGATGCTGGGCGGTCATAACCATGGTGTCCGTGCCATGGGTGATCACGATCAACGGATTCGGATCGGCTTTGACCTTATTGTAAATCAGGTCGCGATCAGTGTCGGTCATATCCAGGCTGTCCTTGGACAGCAATGGCTCGACATCATATTCGAAGGTTACATTGGCCTCTTCGAGGATTTCGCGGATTTTCGGTTCACCAACCTGGTAGCTGTTCTTTTGATCGAAATAGACTTTATCGATGGTGCCGCCGACGGCAAATATTTTTATATACATGTCAATTCCTCCCGAATCGATCTGGATTCAGATCAAACGGAATTTAAGCATAAATCGGAAATTTCGGGCGTTAATTTAGTCAGGAATGTTCGTATCGGAGGTTTTTCCGATAATCGCAATTGCCGATATTTCTCTATTGTCCACACACTCCTTTTCACCTTTCGTGGAATTCACGGCGATCTTCGAGTGTTTACAGAGCAGTGTTCCCGGTCTTGATTGTTTGCACGCACGCTCATTTTTACACGCATACGTTTATACGGCAACGACGCATAAAGCGGTGACTACCCAACGGCTGAGTGCTCCCGACACGGCGACCGGCCGGTTTATTTTAATGATTTGTATCAGGCCGGCGGCGGCTGCATTTTACGGAACATGATCGGAATGGTGTTGCCCTTCGGAATACCGATCTGCACCAGCCTCCAGTCTTGATCGTGTTCCTTGATGACGTGCCGCAGGACTTCGACTTTTTCGGAGGAGCTGGCCTGCTCATTGTCAAAGGCGATCAGCTCAACGCGATACGTCAGCGTCTTTTTACGTCCGTTGATATGGACTTCGATTTCGATGTTTTGTTCGGCCTCGACAGTCGGGATCGATAGGACGACCTCTCTCATGAAAACCTCCCGGGTTGTGTTTGTTTGGATTTTGGATGAGATCACCCGATGCTTATTTATATTTGAAACGATCTATTCAGTTCTCATTAACAACTCGGCGTGTCGGCCAGAGGGGGCGTTGGTATGGAAGGGCTGGCGCACGCAATGGCAACCCTCTACTGCCGGTTGCCCTGGATCTGCCGGTAGCGGTAGAGGGTTTCATCTCTGCGCCTGGGTAGGCGGTCACAAAAAATCCAAATTTATTTATTCGAGCTTCCCTTTATGCTTCCCTACTGCCTTCTCATTAGAATTGCCATATCGGGAAAGGTTGTCGGATAGAGTGGATTATTTAGCAGCTACTGCGTATGCCCGGGAGCCAATCCTCAATTTGACCAGTAAATTTCGTAAATTCGTCCGAGTTGATAAATTCCTTCTAATTATATTTGGAGAATTTTCAAAAAATGCATATTTTTTGAAATAAAAAAATTGCATATGATTTTAGATTTACGATATTAAGTAGGTTTGTTTATTTACAGTTTTTGGGTGAAACAAGGAAGCCGAAGAATCCGGCCATTTCGTTTTCTGTAACTAATTCAAGGGGGTGAAGTTGTGAAGAAAGCATTGCTGCTGCTTTTGGCCTTTCTATTTTTATTTTCCTGTGGATCGATGTTGCCGCTGAGTGAGAGTTCTCTGGACCGGGCAACTTTCATCTACAAAGATGATAATCTCCTGGTGGCAAGTGTTGCACGACAGCTGGCCAATGTCGGCTACGGATTCGATGTGTTGCTAATTAACAAAGGAAAACACAACCTCTATATTACCTACGATGAATTTGATTTTGTGATTGAGGCGGATAATATGGAGCGATACACCATTAAAGAATCCAGCAAAAGCTATTTTCCGATGGATCTGAAACCTGACGAGAGTGTCAACCTGATTTTTGTGGCACCGAAAGACGTTAGCCCGGCTACGGTAATCCATTACGGTATCTTTATTTTGGAGGGTAAAGAGTACCGTATGGAGAAGAGATAAAATCTTTCGTTGTGGCGGTCTCTTGGATGGACTTTAACCGGGGTATTGCGAATACTCCGGTTTTACTTTTGGGAAATGAGGCGATCCAACGGAACAATAAATTACGCTGCGCCCCTTCCCGCCTTATTTAAATTTTCGATGTAGACACGGCTTTTAATCGTCACAATCTAATACATTCGTCGTTATGATGAATCAGGCGCAGCGAGAGATCGTGGCTGTAGCCGACGTAGTATCTATCTCTGGACTGAGAATAAATGATGTAGACGTAGAAATCCATGGACAAAGTTGATCTATTTTGAAACGAAGCGGGGCCGACGGGACTTCCCGATGGATCGGGACAACTTCCGGCGAGATCAAGGTAATCGAATCAGCTCCTCGATATATGTCCGGCTTTTCATGCGCTTGATCTCTTTTTCCCGGTTCAAAGCCTCGGCGCGGGATTTATACTTTTCTGAGTGGACCAGTTTCCAGGGGATGCCGGACTTTGTCGATTTTGTCCAGCCGTCGTTATGATGAATCAGGCGTAGCGAGAGATCGTGGCTGTAGCCGACATAGTATCTGTCTCTGGACTGAGAATAAATGATGTAGACGTAGAAATCCATGGACAAAGTTGATCTATTTTGAAACGAAGCGGGGCCGACGGGACTCGAACCCGCAACTTCTGGCGTGACAGGCCAGTGCTCTAACCAATTGAACTACGGCTCCGTTTTCAAGTGCCTTGTTTAAGGCAGTGCCAATTTTAAGATTTTTACGGACATAGCGCAAGGAAAAAATACATTATCTGTCGTCAAAAAAACAGTTGCAGGGCTGTATTTTTTTCGTGGAATCTT
>Ga0265594_1002835_pt1 | contig 11954 bp, 9 predicted proteins | sample saktaG_11_FD_190147 | JGI IMG/M metagenome (GOLD analysis project Ga0265594, IMG submission 190147) | Saline water microbial communities from Sakinaw Lake, British Columbia, Canada - sak_2011_5_24_80m | ecosystem: Environmental > Aquatic > Non-marine Saline and Alkaline > Saline ... | reverse complement strand
CTTGGGCGGCTACTAATGCCTATCATAGTTATGTCAACAAAAAAGAGGTGGTGACTCAAAAAGAATTGTTGGTTCCCCTTGACCCCAAAATAGACCAGGACATATTTGGTACTCTAGAGTCTAAAACCCACCTAGAAGAAGAAAAACTAATAGAAATTCTTTCTGGATTGGGGTCTGAAATACCGATAGTAGAAACAGCAACACCAGAAGCCCAGGAACCAATGAGCCAAATAATCCCAACCCCCACCCCACCCAAAGATGTGGAAACGATAGAAATTCCCTAGCCGGTAATGAAAAAAAAGTCCACTAAAACCATTCCTAGTATTGTTGGTCTCTTACTCTTAACCACCATCGTTCTTGGCGGAGTCTACTTAACCCAAAACCTAAAAACCAACCGGCAAACATCAGCACAGGCAAAACCCCTATCGGTTCGAATCGCCAACATCAGCCACCAGGGGGCAACCGTTTACTGGTTCACCCAAACACCAGCCGCTGGAAGTATTAGGGTTAATAATCGCATCTTTCTTGATAACCGCGATAAAAATTCTGGTCAAACCGGCCGCTACCTGACTCACTATGTTGATATTGACCAACTAGAGGCAGAAAAAAATTATCATTTCATTATTATCAGTGAAGGACAACAACATCAGGAAACCAATTTTAACTTTACCACCGCCCGTAACCTGCCACCAGCCAATCGAACCGCCGACTTAGCCTTTGGTGTTGTTCTTAACCAACAAGGCCAACCCCTGCCTGAAACTCTGATTACTCTCTCATTGGCTGGCGCCAGCAATTTAGCTAGTTTAACTGACAAAAACGGCTTTTGGTCAATCCCCTTAAGCACTGCTTACCAAAAAGACTTATCGGGACTGGTTAATTATAATCAAAGCCGGCAGATCATTGAAATTTTGGTTGAATCCGGATCTGGAGAAACAGCCACAGTGATCACCAATACCGGTAATGATCACCCCGTCCCACCAGTTATTATCGGTAAAACTTATGATTTTTCTCAAAACCCACCTAGCCCCAAGCAAGAACCTCAAGACTTTGACTGGTCCAGCCCAGAGACTATCGATAAAATTACTAACGGCGATCGCTCTGGCTCATTTTCACCAGAAGAAACCAAGACCAGCCAAGAAAAACCGATAATCGGTATTAATAATCCCCAAGAAGGAGAAACGATCTTTCTTACCAAACCGGAATTTTCTGGCCAAGGACCAGCCAATCAAAAAATTAAAATTACCCTTGAGTCGCCAAAAAAGTTTGAGGAAGAGCTATTGGTATCTTCCTTTGGCTCCTGGCAGTGGATTCCTCCAGAAAATATAACTCCCGGCCAACACACTATCACCGTGGAATACTACGACGAAAACAACCTTCTTCACGCTGTTACTAGGAGTTTTCTCGTCCAGGCCGCCAGCGTCTCTCCTTCGCCAACACCAATTACCCCCCTACCAACAAAGTCAACCCAAACTGAGCCCACCCCTACTGCTACTTCTATTGCTCAGGCAACACCCACTAAGCCCCTGGCAACCAGCACTCCAGCTCAAGAGCCAACAACAACCACTACTATCACCCCTAAGATTACCGGTCCAGAGGAGATCGTTTCTGGTAGCTTGACTCCCCTAATCATTCTTGCTATCTTGGGTTTAGGTTTAGTCTATTTTGCCGTTACTATTTATCAAAAAAAGTTGCCATGATACCACCCCGAAAACCTCAAGGCCCACCACCGCCGCCACCGGCAAGGCCAAGTTCTTCCGAACCCATTAAGACCAACACTAAGGTTGCTAACATTAGCCAGACAGAAAATAATAGTTCCTCACCTGGCCTAAAGTCAACAAAGTCTAAAAACCCGTTAATAATTATCGCCATTGTTCTTCTGGCTCTGGCCTCAGTGGCGGGGGCCTTTTTCCTGCTTCGGGAAAGACAAGATATTAGAAAGGGGGCAACGAGTTCTGGGAAACTAATCTGTATGCCTGTCGATAATAATGGCAACATTACTAACGATAAATATCAATACGATCGAATGCTAATCAAAAACGAAACCAGTCAAGATATCCAAATTAAAATCCAAACCAATCTTTGCCCTTATCAGGGTCAAGATCCTCAACCCGGTTATCGCTGCGACGACTATACTAGCGCTAATCCTTATATTATTCGCGCCAACACTCAAGTAATCATACCCAATAATGACACCGCCTCCTGGCTACCAAAAACTTGGGTTACTTGCCAAAAAATTGGCCAACTAGACGTTCAAAAAGATAAAGACCATTACCAACATGTCGGCATTGATCCAAACTCTATCCCCGACTGTTTCAACACTATTGATAATCAAGTTTGGGAGGGGGGAATAGCTTTTACAATTAAAGCTAATTCCGAACCCTGCTGCCCAGAAATAACTCTAAACATTGAGCCCAATAATCCCAATCCCGGTGACCCAGTCGCTTTTAAAGCTTATAGCCCTGAGGCCTTAGCCTGTACAGAGCTAATCTCTAATGATCACGGATTGAGAGAAAAGCCAAAATGGGTTGGCGTTGAGGGTAACTACTATTGGCTCTGGTCTGGCATTGCCGGAGACCAGCCAGGAAAGTACCTTTTTACCTTTAAGGGCAACACTCAAGATTCTGGTCAGGGGGATTGTCCAAGCCGGGCTGTTGGTGATTGGTGCCAAACCACAAATAGCCTTACTATCGGCTCCCCACCTGAGCCAACGCCAACAGAAGCAGAGCCCACCATTACCCAACCCCAATATAGTTGTAACTGCCATACTATTAAAATTTATGACCAAAACAAAAACCTACTTACCCATAATCAATTAGAAAATCTTAAAGCCAGCGACTTAATTTATATTGGTGTTATCGCCAACAATGGCTATCCTAATTACCCGGTCGATAAAGCCCGAATTCGCGTTAACCGTAATTCTTGGTTGGAACAAGATGAAACAAGCGAAAAAATTATTAATGATTATCCAACCCACCTAACAGAATTTATCAAACCCTATACCATTCCTGATGGGGTGTTAAATTTCAAAATTGAAGCTGAAGTTTATCTTGATGGCCCAAGCGGAATTGGGGGCTGGTTTTAAATTAAAATGACTAAAAAAATTCCCAAAACAATTGCTGTTATTCTTTCCAGTCTTGCCTTATTGGGATTAACGGTTTTCTTGGCTTATAAGATCTATCAAACCCGACAAGAAAACCTAGCCCCAACCGAGCCGGAAGCAGTTAGCGAGGATTGCACCCTGGAATTTAGTATTACCCCTCAAAAAACCCCAGTCACCTGTGAAGTAGTCGGCTATGAAATAGAAGATGATAACCGAGTTGGTTTTTACTATTTAAGAAGGCTAATTGACCCTGATTATATTTGGCAAAAAGACGATCGGCTAGTAATTACCAGAGAGCCATTTGAAAAATATCCCGATTACAAAATCAAATATTTCATTCCCGTTGACGATCTGAGTTTTATTGATTCCGATGGAACGAGAGACAAAAAATTTCTCGTGACAGATTACGGTGAGGCCAGCGGCACAATTATTTTTAACATGGGTTATACCAGCAACGCTTTCCAAGTCGGTGTAAGGGGGGGAACAGACCAAGTTGTTGTCAGAGCCGAGGTTTTAAACAACTCAGACGAAAAGATTCTTGATTGTGAAGAGTTAATTCTTAACCGAGAGCAGCCAACCACCCCCACGCCTACCACTACCCCTACGGCTACCCCAACACCAACCGCAACCACTACCCCAATCCCAACTGCTACCCCCACGCCTGAAGCAACGGTTACTCCTGCTCCCACCACTACAGCTACTACTCCTACTGAACCCACCCCAACCCAGCAACCAGAAACAACTACCCAAGCCAGTCCAACCAGCCCACCACCAACCGCCCTACCTGAAGCCGGTAGTATCCTGCCTACCCTGGGAGTAATTTTAGGCGGATTAATCCTAGGAGCCATAGGGTTTTTCTTCGTCTTCTAACTTTTTTTAATCAATGAGCAAAAAGACAGTCGCTATTGTTGGCGGCGGTATCAGTGGTCTATATTTAGCCTACCGACTAAGCCCAAAATATCAAGTTACCGTTTTTGAAAAAGAGGCTAGTTTGGGCGGGCTAATGTCGGCCATAGAAGCCGGCCCTGGCTGGCCGATTGATAGCTTTTACCATCATTTTTTTTCTTCTGACAAAAAATTAATTGCTCTCCTTGAAGAGTTGTCCTTGCCTTATTTTTTTACTAAACCAGTTACGGCAATTTGGCAAAACAACAAAGTTAGCTCTCTTTCTTCCCCTCTTGACGTTCTCACCTTTCCTAATCTAGGCCTATTAACCAAAATCCGCTTCGGTTTAGCAACTCTTCTGCTAAAAATTCTCCCCAGCTATCGATTTATCCGGGCCAATCAAAAGGCCAACGATTTCTTTCCTAAATTAATGGGCCAATCCGCCTATCGGGCTATTTGGCAGCCATTAATAAGAGGAAAATTTGGCTCTTATCAAAATCAGGTTTCCGCCGTTTGGCTTTGGGCCAGAATTAAAAGAAGATCAGAAAAACTTGGTTATCCAGAAGGAGGCTTTGGCCAATTAACCCAAAAACTAAGTCAAAAAATTATCGCCCAAAATGGCCAAATTGAAACCAATCAACCAATTATCAGAGAAAATCAATTAAAACAATTTGACAAAATCATTTTCACCACCCCAAAAACAATCTTTAATCAAATTTATCAAAACCATAATAACAAAAGGCCCCGACCCTATTTGGCTAGCTTAAATTTAATTCTGTCTGGTTCAAAACCGATTCTTGACAACAACGTTTATTGGCTTAATGTTGCCGAGCCGGGTTTTCCTTTTGTGGCCCTAATCAATCAGGCCGGCCTAGTTGATCCGCAAAAATATGGCGGTAACTACCTTACTTATATCGGCGGCTATTATCCTCAAGATGACCCCATCTTAAACAAGTCAGCCAAAGAGATTTTGGCTGAATTTAGACCGTTTTTAGAAAAAATTAACCCTCATTTTAACCCTGATCAATATCAGATCTTCTTAACCAAATACCGCTGGGCCCAGCCGGTTCCCATCCCCAACCCCTATCCTAAAACAAATTCCTTTCAAACCCAAAATAAAAATGTTTATCTGGTTAACATGGAGCAAATTTTTCCTTGGGATCGAGGCGTTAACTATGCCCTTTGGCTGGCTGATAAATTCTTGGCCTCAGTTGCTCTTGACAAATAGTTAGTTTAGAATAGGGTTAATGCTTAAAATAAAGATTCTTCTTAGCGCCCTAAGACCCTACCAGTGGATCAAAAACCTAGCCATTTATTCGGCCATTCTTTTTACCGGCCATCTTTTTGACGAAAACTATTTTTTTATTACCACCATTGGCTTTGTCGTTCTTTGTCTGCTCTCTTCGGCCTCATACCTTTTAAATGATATTGCCGATGTTGCCCACGATCGTCTTCATCCGGCTAAAAAAAAGCGGCCGATTGCCTCGGGCCAACTACCGGTAAATAACGCCTTCCAAATATCAATTAGTTTATTTATTTTTGGCTTGGCGGCGGCGTTTTTAATTAATCAAAGCTTTTTTTTCATTTGTCTAGTTTTTGCTCTGCTTCAACTGGCTTACTCTTTTCTCCTTAAACAACACCCCCCTTTGGACATTCTGGCCATTGCCACCTCTTTTGTTTTAAGAACCTTTGCCGGCGAAGCCCTAACCGGTTTTCATATTCCTGTTTGGCTGGTTTTTTCGGTTATTTTTTTATCTCTTTTTATTGCCAGCGGGAAAAGAAGGTCCGAATTGATTAAGGAAGGAAAAGAAACCAGACCGGCCCTAAAACAGTACCGTCAGGAATTATTAAATTCATATCTGTCTATTTTTGGCACCGCCACTCTGATTTCTTACGCTCTTTTTACTTTTACCGCCTCGCCCCCCGATTTTAGCGGTAAACTCTTAAGTTTTCTTTTAGCCAATTATCCCAAAACCATTGATCGAAAATGGCTGATGCTTTCTGTCCCTTTTGTTATTATTGGCCTAATGCGTTATGCTCAGCTGGTTTTTTTAACTCAAGAAGGCGAAGAACCGGAAAAAACTATTAAAGATCCCTACCTTATTTTGAGTATTTTGAGCTGGGGAGCAGCCGTCTTTGCCGTTATTTATGTCTTCTAGAAAAAACCACCTTCTCTTGGTTGCTATTTTGATAGTGGCCTTTTTTCTCCGCTTCGTCGAACTAACTTGGGGAGAGGGTTATTATTTTCATCCTGATGAAAATAATATGGCCCAAGCCGTGCTTAGTTTAGATCAAACAGGCCAGCCCAACTTCTACGCCTACGGCCAATTGTCTCTTTTTTCAGCTCTTTTTTCTGCCCGAATTTATAATCTGTTTTCTTTCATTCACCAACAACACCAACTTGATTTTGGTGAGGCAGTTTTTTTCTTACGCTTCTGGTCGGCCATGGCCGGATTAATTAGCATTTTTTTTGTTTATCTTTTGGGTAAAAAACTAATCAATGTTTCCGGAGGATTAATGGCGGCGGCCATTACCGCTTTTTTACCCGGGCTAATTCAAGCCAGCCACTTTGGCACCACCGAATCACTCCTGACTTGCTTCTATCTGGCGATTACCCATTATTCACTAAAAATTTATCAAGAAAAAAAAATAACTAGTTTTATTGCCAGCGGCTTATTTCTGGGATTAGCCTTGGCGACTAAAATATCGGCGGCCATTTTCGTATTTTTGCCCTTAACCGCTGTCATAATCAATCTAAAAAAAGAAAAAGGATCAATTAAAAACCAAATAACCGGTCTTGTCACCTTGGTCCTTCTGGCCCTCATTGTTACCATCGCTTTTTCGCCTTTTTTAATTATTAATTTTCCCCAAAACCTGCAAACCATAAGGCACGAAGTTGCCATTGCCCAGGGTAAGATTATTCCTTTTTATACCCGACAATTCTTGACCTCTACTCCTTTTTGGTTTCAAATCAAAAAGATTTTCCCCTTTTTGCTGGGCTGGCCGGTACTGGTTTTTTCTGTTTTGGGGGCAATTGCTGTAATCGCAAATAAACAAAAAGGGGCTTTATGGTCAATAATTTTATTGCCCACCTTAATATTTTTTCTTTATCAGGGGCAATTGTTCGTCAAGTGGTCCCGCTTCATGGTACCAATCGCGCCGATATTTTCTCTATTGGCTGCCAATTGGCTTATTAAACTCTCTAGACCACTACAATATATTATATTAATTGGCTGTTTTTTACCGGGGGTGTTTTTTTTCGATTTAGTTTATACTCAACCTGATATCCGCCAGCAATTTTCTTCTTGGGCCAAAGAAAACTTTTCTCAAAATTCTATTATCCTATCTGAGTCAGGTAACGTGGTTAACCTGCCGCTTGGAACCAATCATCAGATAACCAACTTTGACTTTTACCAACTGGAGAAGGGTAATAATTTAAGCCTTCTTTGCCAAGCCCTTGAGGTGGTCGATTACGTCATTGTTCCTAGTCGGAGAGTGTTTGCTAATCACTCCTCGGACCTGTTTCCTATCGCTGCCAACTACTATCAAAAACTATTTTCCGGCCAGTTGGGTTTTTCTCTTTTAGAAACCTTCTCTCCTACCGGCCGCTACCGCCTAACTAATTTTTATTACCAAACAAGCGAGGTTAGCGCTGAGGAAACCTGGACCGTTTTTGATCACCCAACTATTAGACTGTATCAAAAAACCAGGCCATATTTGGCCCAGGATTATCAAAACATTCTTTCCTGGTGAGAAAAAAGCCATCCCATTACCAAATTTTCATTTTACTCCTGCTGGTTGGGGCAACCATTACCCGCCTGTTTGGTATTAATTGGGATCAGGGTTATTATCTTCATCCTGATGAAAGAATGATTTTCCTTGTCGCCCATCGTTTGGCCTGGCCCCAAAGCCTAATAGAGTTCTTCCAAACCCAAAGCCCCCTAAACCCTAAATTCTTTGCTTACGGCTCTTGGCCGATTTATCTGTTGCGAGGCTCTTTTTCTTTAACTGGATTATTACGGCCTGATTTGGCTGCCTATTCTGAAAGTTATCTTGTCGGTCGAACCCTATCTGTTCTTTTCGACCTAGGAACAATTATTTTCTTAATAAAAATCGGCCAACAATTAGGCGGTAACAAAAAAACGGCTTTTTGGTCGGGGTTATTTTACGCCCTTGCTGTTCTGCCGGTTCAGTTAGCCCACTTTTATACCGTTGACACCCTCTTAACATTCTTTATTGTTGGTACCATTTTCTTTTCTTACCAATTTATTGACCAGCCAAATAAAAAGCCCTTAATTTGGTCGGGAATCTTCTTCGGTATGGCCCTGGCTAGTAAAATTTCGGCTCTTCCTTTTGGTTTGATTATCTTGGGGGCTTGTTTATTGGCCAACCGATCAACCCCAAAAATCAACTGGAAAAAAATTATTACCAACCTAATTGGCGTTAGCCTGACAACCACGTTTACTTTTATTCTTCTTTCTCCCTATGCCCTAATTGACGCTGGTACCTTTATCAGCCAAATTAAAGAACAACAAGCCATGACCAAAGACCCCTTCATTTTTCCTTATACCCTGCAGTATGTTTTTACCCCTGCCTATTGGTATCAATTGAAAAATTATTTTCTTTGGGGAGCAGGACCGTTTTTGGCTGGAGCTTCTTGGTTAGCCTGGCTATTATTGGCTGGTCAAACACTAAAAAAACCTCAATCTCTTAAAAACCAAAAAGTCGCTCTTCTTTTGGGAGTTAGTTTAATTTATTTTCTGATTATTGGCCAATTCGGCATCAAATTTATGCGCTATCTTCTACCCCTTTATCCCCTGATGGCCCTTTTGACCGCCCTCTTTTTCTCAAAACAAAAATCCTGGACCCGATGGCTAATTAGCCTGCCTTCTTTGGTTTGGCTGTTGGCTTTCTTGTCAATTTACAATAAGCCCCATTCCCGAATTGAGGCTTCTGCCTGGATTAATCAGAATATTCCTCCCGGCTCGACCATTGCCGTCGAACACTGGGATGATCGCCTGCCTCTTTTTGGTCAGGAAAATTATCAATTTGAAACCCTAGAACTCTACCAGCCAGAAAGTTTTACTAAGTGGGAAAAAATTGATTACCAACTAAAACAAGCCGATTACCTTATTATTGCCAGTCATCGTCTTTACCGACCCCTATCAAGGCTGTCAGACTGTGCTCATTTACCTACCAGCAAATGCTATCCCCAAACCGCCCAATACTATCAAAAATTGTTTTCCGACCAATTGTCTTTTAACGAGGTGGCCCATTTTCACCATCAGCCAACAATTAACCTTGGTAGTAAAAACCTAGTTATTAATGATTTTGGAGCCGATGAATCGTTTACCGTTTATGATCACCCGCCAATAATGATCTTCAAAAAAAGCTTACCATGATAAAATCCTAATGATGGCTACTGTTTTTATAAACAAAACCGCTCCTGAAAATGTTGTTGAGGACTATGAAGGACTGGTAAAGCAATTCCACAAACAATTTTCTCCTCGAAGGCCAGTTATTATCAAGCTAAATTTGTCCTGGACTAAGTTTTATCCGGCTTGTTCCTCGCCCCCTTGGCAATTAGAGGGAATAATAAAAGGTCTTTTATCGCTAGGGTTTTTGCCCAAACAGATAATTCCGGTAGAAAATAAAACCGTCGTCACTAATGTCAGAAAAGGTGCCGTTAATCACTCTTGGGACAGAGTGTGCCGAAAATATCGGGTTAAAATTCATTTTCTAGACGATGAGCCATATCGCCTTTATCAACCTAAGGGAAAAATGCTGGTTCTTGATAAAGTTTTCCCCGCCGGTATTAGTCTACCCAAAATTATTTTTGATAAACCCTTAATTAGCCTCTGCACCCTAAAAACCCACGTTTTTACTCAAAATACCGGGGCCATTAAAAACTATTTTGGCATGCTTAATACTAACCGCCACCATGCCCACCGTTTTATTCACCAGGCCATTATCGATTTACTAACCATTCAAAAAGAAATTCACCCTCAAATAGTGGCTTTCATGGACGGAACAACCATTGGCTATGGTTCCGGCCCTCGAGCGATGAAGTTAAAAAAAGCCGATCTTATTTTAGCCAGCACTGATGAGGTTGCCCTTGACTCAACGGCAGCCAAAATAATCGGTCTAAACAATAATAAGATCGACTATCTTACTTTAGGTAAAAAATTGGGCTTAGGCGAAAACCAAACCAAAAATATTCATTTTCGCTTCCTAGGAAAAATTAAAAAACTGCCCAACTTTCGGCTCAGGGGGGCTGATAATACCGCCTCTCGCGGACAAAAATTTATTTATCATCATTGCCCTTTATGGTTAGAAAAACTGCTACTACAGACCTTCATCGCCCCTTGGTCTTATCTGGCCTCACGATTTTATTACGATCTCTATTGGTACCAGGCAGTAGGCAAGAAAAGGCTAAAAACCTTCTTCGCTTCTGATTGGGGTAGACTTTTTCAAAAATACCGGCCAAAATAACTTAAAAATCAAGGATTATTGGCTAATTATCCTGAAGAAGTCAAAACTTTTGTTATCAACCCAATAGATTTTGGTTTGGGGAATTTCTTCTCTTAAAAAGGTAACGATTTGATCATCATCCTCAAAATAAAAGTCTAGCCCCAGCTTTTTAATTATCTTCTTCTTAAAAATATGAGGAGGTAAATTGGTCTCGTTAATAAAAACCTCAGAAACTTTTCCGGCTAATTCTCTCTTAACCAGCCACCTAGTGGTTTCTTTTGCTAAAAAACTATAACGGCCGGAAATTAAATAAATTTCAAAACTTGGGTCCTGACTAATTTTTTTTAAAAAAGCTAAATTCGCTTTTATTGGTGGCCGAAAAAAATAATGATGAGACAGCTTCCTTAACCACTGGTGGCTTCTTCCGGCGGGAAATCGATAAATTAAGCCACTATCTTTTGTCCCTCGAAACAGTCTTTCTAGTAAGCCCTTTGGTACCAATGGCGGACGACCGACAATCACCCCATCCAAATCAAAACCAATCTTTGTTTTTTTCTCTTGAACCATTAAGTTGCCAAAATTTTCTTTATTATAACAGCTTTGAAAAAACACCCTCTCCCTTTTCACTTTTAATTTTCCACCTTTAAGGTGGAAACACCAAAAGGTATTAGTTTTTCTCTCCTACCCCCACCTAAATGTCATCCATAAATACTATATAGTATTTTTTCAAAACAAAACCTTCTTTAAAAAAGGCCAAAATAACGCTACTTAAATACTACATAGTATTTCTTCAAGAAAATGATGAAAAAATTATCATATCAATATCGATAGGGTAAAGACAGCAAGACCTGAGCCTATCTGCCCCCCAAGGGTCTGTACCCTGAATCGAGTTCAGGATGACGGTGTAGAGAGGTTCAGGATGACGAGGGGGGGAAAATCAGAATGACAACTACCCCTTCCGTCATCCTGACCCCGAACCCGACGTGGTTCGCGGGGAAGGATCTCCTTCTCGAAAAGGCCGGACAAACAGACTAAATACTAGATACTAAATACTAGATACTGTCTTTAGGGAGCCAGTTCCTGCCAAGCTTGGGGACTATAGCGGAAGATTTTGGGAGCGGTAAAGAGGTACTTGGGATCAAAGCGAAACAGTTCGGCCGGAAGAGTTTGGTTATCAGTTCCTAGGTCTCGACCTAAAGAAAAACCATTTCGAGCATAAAAAATGCCTCGGCCGATAAAACGGTTGGACCCAGGGCTGGTAATGATTTGATCACCGGCAACAAAAACTCCTAGGGCTGAAGCGGTACCCAGGTAAACTCCGGAGGTATCACCGGTCTCGTCCAAAAAGGAGATATTACCCGAAGCAATTAGGGCAAAGAAATCAGCCGGGGCCAATTGTTCTTGATCGTCAAGACTAATGTTAATGTCACCATCAAAGAGGATAATAACTTTGCGGCCGGTAAAGTCCCAAGGGGAGATAATGGATAAGGTCCCGTCA
>Ga0265594_1002834_pt1 | contig 11955 bp, 7 predicted proteins | sample saktaG_11_FD_190147 | JGI IMG/M metagenome (GOLD analysis project Ga0265594, IMG submission 190147) | Saline water microbial communities from Sakinaw Lake, British Columbia, Canada - sak_2011_5_24_80m | ecosystem: Environmental > Aquatic > Non-marine Saline and Alkaline > Saline ... | reverse complement strand
GCAGGTAGTATTGACAAACTGCTCACAATACTTCAGGGGGGATTCACCGGTGGGTTTGAACTCAGCATCCTCGGGTAACAACACCGGTAAGTCCGGCTCCGGAACCGGGACAATACCACAATCAGGACAATAAATCATAGGTATTGGTGCCCCCCAGTAGCGCTGGCGGGAAATAAGCCAATCGCGAAGCCGATAGGTTGTAGCCCATTTCCCGTAGCCCTTTCTTTCCAGAAATTCAGAGACAGCCTCTATGCCCTTCTGGCCAGATAAACCGTCAAACCGGGCTGAATTTACCATAGTGCCCGGTTCAGTATATGCTTCATCCAGTTCTTGCCCCTGCCACCCAGGTGGAGCTATCACCACCCTTATTAGCAGGTTATACTTCTTGGCAAAAGCAAAGTCACGCTCATCATGAGCCGGCACCCCCATTACCGCCCCAGTGCCATAGGTCATCAATACATAGTCAGCAATCCAGATAGGCACTCGCTCTCCGTTAAGCCTGTTTACTACGTAAGCCCCGATAAATACGCCATCTTTTTCCCTATCTGTGGAGAGCCGTTCTATTCCGCTCCGCCGCCGTGACTGAGCAATATAGTCCTCAACCTCAGCCTTTCTATCAGGCGAGGTCAGTTTAGCCACCAGCGGGTGTTCTGGCGCCAGAACCATAAAGGTAACGCCAAAGATAGTATCAGGGCGAGTAGTAAATACCCGAATCTCGTTTTCATCTACTCCGGGGTAGTCAAGGGCGAAGGAAATCTCAGTGCCGATGCTCTTACCCACCCAGTTAGCCTGCATTACCTTTATCCGCTCTGGCCAGTCAATGCCACTATGCTCCATAAGCTCGTCAGCATATTTGGTGATACGGAAGAACCACTGCTCCAAATCTCGCCGGCTGACAGCGGCGCCACAACGCTCGCAGAAGCCCTCAACCACCTGTTCATTTGCCAGAACCGTCTGGCAGTGGGGACACCAGTTAACCGGAGCCTTGCCCCGATAAGCCAGACCAGCCTGATAGAGCTTCAAAAAGAACCACTGGGTCCACTTATAATATTCAGGCAGGCAGGTAACTACCTCGCGGCTCCAGTCGTAGATAACCCCTATGCTCTTGAGTTGACGGCGCATATTATCTATGTTCTGCATCGTCCAGGTGAAAGGGTGAATACCATGGCTGATAGCTGCATTCTCAGCCGGGAGTCCAAAGGCATCAAATCCCATAGGGTGAAGCACATTATAGCCCTGCATCCGCTTAAAGCGGGCATGAACATCAGATGGAGCCATAGCATACCAGTGCCCGATATGGAGGTCACCCGAGGTATAGGGAAACATCGTCAGGGCATACCACTTGGGCTTGGTGCTAGCCTCACTGACCTCATACAGCCTATCCTCAGCCCACTTCTGCTGCCACTTTTTCTCTATTTGCTGCGGGTTATATTTAGCTATCATTGCTCCTGCCTATCTAAGTAAAAGCCCTCCGCCACAAAATACCACCAGCGAAGAGCCGCACCAGTATAATTTATGGTGGAGCTGGGGTATCAATAGGTAGAACTTTTAAGGTGGCTTTCGGCTTTCCTATATAGCCCCACTGCTCTCGCCAAGGGTAATTGTAGCAATTTAGGCTGGGCTGTGCAACCACATCACACTTGGCTTAGTCACCTAACCCCCTATTTGGACCTGAATATCATAAGACCTAATTAGTTCGGTCAAATCACGCAAGTGGTCTTCATCAGGGACTTCTAGATTCAGCATGGGGTAATCCCTTAGTAGAACCCTATACTTAGAAACTCCAAATCTGTGATAGGGCAAAAGCTCGATTCTATCGACTCCTTCTAAACTGCGTACAAATTTTGCCGTGCTCATAATATTCTCAACAGAGTCGTTATAGCCTGGTATTACAGGTATCCGTATAATAAGTGGTATATCAGCATACCTTGTAGCCATATTTTCAATATTTTCCAAAATCAGCTTGTTTTTCTTGCCGGTAAGCTTCTCATGTTCCGTTGGTGACATATGCTTGACATCGATATAGACTAAATCTAAACACTTTAACATCTTATCTAAAACATCCCATTTCACATAACCGCACGTTTCCATAGCAGTATGGATGCCTCTTTCTTTACACGCCTTAAGAACCTCCAGACAGAATTTCGCTTGCATTGTTGGCTCACCACCGCTTAACGTAACACCTCCACCAGAATTCCAGTAAAATACAGTGTCTTTCTCAATCTCCTCTAACACTTGCCCTGCTGTAACTTCGTTCCCAATAATGCTCCTGGCGCCGGCAGGGCATATTTCAACACACTTACCGCAATTATTACAAAGCAATCTATCAGTTACTATTTCTCCGCTGTCTGATATGGTAACTGCCCCAACAGGACATACTTCCACACATTTGGCACACCTGATACACTTGTCCGCGTAATATCCCATCTCGAGAGATATATTTTGAGACTCGGGGGTAGAACACCATTTGCACCTTAAGGGGCAACCCTTCAGGAAGACCACAGTTCTAATACCGGGGCCGTCATGGATAGCAAACCTTTCAATGTTAACTATTGTTCCTCTTGTCATATCTAGAGATTTTATCAGCCTTTCACAAAAGCCCAACTACCATGGAAGATGAGATATCTTTAGGCGATACCCTCATTCCCTTCTTGAGTCGTCCTATATCAGCCTTTTAAGTGTGGTTCTCGATATAATATCATCCTGGACTTCTTTTCCCAACTCCACAAAATAGGCAGAATAGCCAGCTACCCTCACCAGTAAATCACGATGCTTTTCCGGGTACTTTTGAGCATCCATCAGTATCTCAGGAGAAACTACATTATATTGACTGTGATATATGCCGAGGTCACACATACTTTTTATTAGATTCATAAAACTACCTGTTCCCCGCTCATCTTTGAAGAGCGAGGGGTCAAGCTTCATATTCAGTAGTGTTCCAGCCGGAAACAGCTGGTGATTAATTTTTGATACAGACTTTAAGGTTGCTGTAGGCCCTTGTGTATCTGTACCCTGCATTGGTGATAACCCGTCAGCTAATGGTTGCCAGGCTTTCCTGCCGGTAGGCAGAGCTCCAATATAAGAACCGTGGGCAACATGTACGGACACCGCCGATGTCATCGGTTCACACCTGCCTCCAAGTAGCCCCCTGTACTGCCTAACCTCCTCAGCCATAAACTGAGTTATTTCTGAGGCTATTTCATCAACCTCCGGGATATCATTACCATACTTCGGAGCTGCCAGACACATTTGCCGAATTTGCTCATAACCCTCAAAATTATTGTCCAGGGCTGTTAAGAGTTCATCCCAGGTTAATTTCTTGTCGTCGTAAATCAATTTCTTAACTGTAGCTAAAGCATTGATGGTATCGGCAAACCCGACAAGGAGGAATGTATAACCACCATCGTATTTTGCACCACCACACTCAATGTCTAATGCCCTGTCTATACACGTATCATGAGTTACCGAAACTACAAGCATCGGTCTTTTTTCCATCATTATCGTCTGGACTATGTGTGCTGCCTCTACTGACTTTTTTATCAGGTATGATATTTGTGTTTTAACAGCATTTTTAAAGTCTTCATAGGTTTTGAAACCTCTGGGGTCACCGGTTTCAGGCACCGGCATGCGAGTATTTGTCATCCTGTTTACGCCATTGAGTAGTGCAAGCTCCAGAGCACCTCCCAGGTTTACCTCACCTCTGACGATATAGATGCCTCAGCTTCAACCGACATCACCGTAAATTTCTGGTTCAATCTAAAGAGCCTGGAGGCTGGCGATTGTGTGCTGCAGATATACAACGGCAGCACCTGGGCTACCTGGTACGATTTACTGGATTATCCCACCTATGTTAACAATGTCTGGTGCCAGTTCAGTGAAATGCTATCTGATCCTCAATACTTCATCTCAGGCTTCAGGATAAGGTTTGATGCTTCGGCATTAGGCGGTGCTACTGAGGAGGCCAATATAGATGACGTGCTAATCATTACTGATAGTATACCTCCGGCGGCACCGACCGGGTTGGTTGCCACCCCCGGCGATACCGAGGTAAGTCTCGACTGGAGCGATAACAGTGAGAGTGACCTTGACGGCTACAATGTCTACCGCAGCACCGACAGCGGTGGTTCCCCTACCCCCTACAGCAAGGTAAACGCCAGCCTGGTGGCTTCGAGCGACTACACCGATACCGGGCTTACCAATGACGTCACCTATTACTACGTGGTAACAGCAGTGGATCTGGGGAACAACGAAAGCGGCGATTCCAGCGAAGTCAGCGCCATACCAACTGACGCAGCTCCGGCAGCACCAACCGGGCTGGTAGCTACCGCTGGTAATGAAGAGATAAGCCTTGATTGGAACGATAACAGTGATGGAGACATTGACGGCTACAACATATACCGCAGCACGGACAGTGGTGGTTCCCCCACTCCTTATACCAAGATAAACATCAGCCTGGCCTCAACCAGTGACTACACCGATACCGGGCTTTACGGTGGTGGTACCTACTATTACGTAGTTACCGCCGTGGATTTGGCAGACCCTACCGCCTACGAGAGCATCTATTCCCTTGAGGACAGCGCCACAGCGAACGACGTAGCTCCGGCGGCACCGACCGGACTGGTCGCCACCCCCGGCGATAGGCAGGCAAGCCTTGACTGGAACGATAACAGTGAGGATGACATCGACGGCTTTAACGTACACCGCAGTGAGGCCGAAGGTGGTCCGTACAGCCAGGTAAACGTCGGCCTGGTAGCGACCAGCGACTACACCGATAGCGACCTTACCGGTGGTGTTACCTATTACTATGTGGTGACCGCCTTGGATGAAGCAAACCCTACCGCCTACGAGAGCGGCTATTCCAATGAGGCCAGCACCGTGCCGACTGACTCAACTCCAGCAGCACCGACCGGACTGGCCGCCAACCCCGGCGATAGGCAGGCAAGCCTTGACTGGAACGATAATCCCGAGCCTGACATTGATGGCTACAACGTACACCGTAGCGAGGATATAGGCGGGCCTTACAGCCAGGTAAATGGCAGCCTAGTCTCAGCCAGCGAATACACCGATACCGGCCTTACCGGTGGTGTTACCTACTACTACGTGGTAACAGCGGTGGATCTGGGAAGTAATGAGAGTGACTACTCTCTCGAGGACAACGCCACCCCGACTGACGCAGCTCCGGCGGCACCAACCGGATTGGTCGCCATCCCCGGCGAAGCTGAGATAAGCCTTGACTGGAACGATAATGCCGAGGATGACATTGACGGCTACAACATCCACCGCAGCGAGGCCTTGGGTGGTCCGTACAGCCAGATAAATGTCAGTCTGGCCTCAACCAGTGACTATACCGATACCGATGTTACCAATGGCGTTACCTACTACTACGTGGTAACAGCGGTGGATCTGGGAAGCAACGAGAGTGGCTATTCTAATGAGGACAGCGCCATACCGACTGACGCAGCTCCGGCGGCACCAACCGGATTGGTCGCCACCCCCGGCGATAGGCAGGCGAGCCTTGGCTGGAACGATAACACCGAGCCTGACATTGCGGGCTACAATGTCTACCGCAGTGAGGCCTTGGGTGGTCCCTATACCAAAGTGAACGGCAGTCTGGTGGCTTCGAGCGACTACACCGATACCGGCCTTACCGGTGGTGTTACCTATTACTACGTGGTAACAGCCGTAGATTTGGCAGACCCCGTTGCCTACGAGAGTGGCGATTCTAATGAGGACAGCGCCATACCGTTTGACGCAACCCCAGTGGCACCGACCGGGCTGGTAGCCACGAAGGGTGTTGGACAGGTAAGCCTTGACTGGAACGATAACAGTGAGGATGACATTGATGGCTACAATGTCTATCGGAGCGAGACCATAGGCGGCCCTTACAGCCAGATAAATGGCAGTCTGGCGGCAACCAGTATCTACACCGATACCGATGTTACCAATGGCGTCACCTATTACTACGTGGTAACAGCAGTAGATTTGGTCAGCAACGAGAGTGACTATTCTAATGAAGACAGTGCCAGACCGGTGGGTCCGCCACAAACCTTGCTTGACGATGGTTTTGAAGGCACCCCATGGGATGCCAACTGGGATGGCAATGGTACTACTACCTGGACTCAAGATTCAGCGAAGCCACATACCGGTACTTACAACGCACGAATTTCAAATAAGAGTACTCCCGGTTACCTCACCTCTGATGATTTAGATACCTTTGCCGCGGAGAATATTACCGTGTCATTCTGGTTCAATCTAAAGGGCTTGGAGGCTGGTGATTGTGTGCTGCAGATATACAACGGCAGCACCTGGATTACCTGGTACGATTTAATAAATTATCCCACCTATGTTAACAATGTCTGGTGCCAGTTCAGTGGGACTATAACTGATTCTCAGTACTTCATCTCCAATTTCAGGGTAAGGTTTGATTCTTCGGTACTGGGCGACAGCACCGAGGAGGCCAATATAGATGACGTGCTGGTCAAAACAAACCAGTAATATAGGTGTAATAAGCAGTGAGTAAACGATGCCAGCCCAAGAGAGCCACACCAATTAGTAAGGTTGTCAGATATGCCACCAGGCTGCTTCTGGCAGTCACGGTGGCACTGTTTCTATTGGGCTTTTTATCCACTGAGGCTCAGGCAGACACTAACCCTGTGGACCTGGAGCTAGGCGGCGAAGGAGCTATGCCCTGGAGCATTAGTAATGTTCAACCCGGCGATAGCAGTACTAGCACAGTTGAGCTACATAACGCCGGAAGCGGGGACGGCTTTATCACTATCTGGGTAAGTGATATTATCAGCACTGAAGGCATGAATCCCGAATCTGAGACGGGTGATACCACACAACCCGGCGAGCTTGCTAACCACTTGCTACTTGGTATCTCCAGTAATAGAATAAGCACCAATCTAAAACTGCCAACAACCATTTACAAACTTCCCCAAAGTGTTACTTCCCCGAACTATTTGGAGATAATTCCTCTTAAATCCGGTGATACTGCTAACTTGCAGTGGAAATGGAGCCTGCCTACCCAGACGGGTAATGATGTTCAGGGAGATGGTATATCTTTTACCATAAACTACCTACTTCGGGAATGTAGCATTACTGATGTATCTGGTGTTGTCACCGGGGAGGGTGTATTTACTGAAGAGGTTACCGCTGAATCTGAGAGTGGTGAAGCTGAACTCACCATTGAGAAAGATACCGTTGGTCAGACTGAAGAGGGACAGCCCCTCAGTGAAATATGGATAATTGAGATGGACAAAGAGCCACCGGCCCCACCGGCAGATGCCAAAATAGTTGGTTTGACCTGTGACTTAGGTCCTGATGGCGCCACCTTTGACCCACCGATAACCATTACCTTTACCTATGACCCTGACGAGATACCTGAAAGGGCAAGCGAACGAGACCTGGTCATCGCGGTGTGGGATAAGGATACCGGCGAGTGGGTTACACTTGAGGGTTGCACCGTTGATACGGTAAACAGTACCATCTCGGCACCGGTCAGCCACTTCAGCAGATACAGTGTAATTGTCCCTATCCCCCCACCCCATCCACCTTCCCATCCACCTACTGGTGCTGAGGAAGGTGCTCCCGAAACCATTAGCCTCTTAGAAGTAGATATGCTGGATGAGCAGGCTAGCGTAGAAATTGGAGCTGATGGTACTCTGAGTGAACCGTCAACGTTAACTGACCGCAGTGGGAATTTTATCATCTATATTGACGGTGGCACCGAGGTAACCGGTCTCGGGGGTATGGAGCTGAGCCGCATAGAGTTGAGAATAACTGACGAATCAATAGTGATTCCAGATGATATAGTGGTCCTCAGCCCGATTTACAAACTCACTGGCTATACTCGTAGTATGGAGGTCACTCCGATAAACTTTGACCCACCGGTTAAACTCACCATCAAATACGACCCACAGAATTTGCCAGAGAATACCTTCCTTCCCTTCATAGCAAACTACACTGATGAGCAGGGTTTGATTCGGCTGCAACCACCCCTTGATTCTACGGACGAGATTGGCAAGGCAAAAGCCCTGATTAGCCATGCATCATTATTTGTCGTAGCAGCCGAGGTGCTACCACCCCCACCACCATTACCGGCAAGGTTTGAGGCAAGTAACCTTACTATCAATCCTAAGCAAGCTCAACTAGGACAGCCAGTCACCATTAGTGTCACCATAATTAATGAGGGTGCCACTGAAGGAAGTTTTGAACTGCACCTAATAATAGATGGCATAGTCCGGATGGTAAAAGAGGTAACTCTCGCCGGAAAGAGTAGTGAAACATTAACCTTTGAAGTATCCAACCTGGCCGCAGGCAAGCATCAGGTGAAGATAGCTGGCCTAGCCGAAAATTTCAAGATAGTCAGAATAACCATACCGCCAGAGGAATCAAGAGTCAACTGGCTTCTGCTTGACATCAGTGTAGGTGCAGCTCTAGTTATAGGGGCACTCGTGCTGTACCTTACCACACGAAGGTCGCGTCAAGCACGACTCAAGTAGTGTAGCGAAAACTAGAGTATTACTATCTCAGTCCAGGTATGCCGCAAAGGCAATCTCGCCTGTTTGAGGCTCAATATAGTACGCATTATTGCCAATTATGGCTAAGTTGATAGCATGAAGGCTTTGGCTAGGCGGCAACTCATTTTTGAAAGCCGCATTATACTCACTCCTGCCGATGACCTCAAAGGACAGTATATAGCCATCCGCTAACGCCTTATGTTGCAAATCCAGAGCATAATCATCGCAATCTATTGTAGCACCGGGTAGCTGAAGATAAACTGTGGTTGTATTCGTATCCATGGCTACCAGCCATTGCTTCAGTTCCTCAAGGTTATTAAAGTTACGCAGCTCTGCGGGTATCCTCTGGACTCGCTCAATGTTATTGACTACGGTTACAGGTCTGTCAACGTATTGGACTGTGTGTCTTTCAACCAGTTGGCATTCAACCGTGGGTTCAACGACTGTAGTAGTTTGTGGTTCAAATACACCTGGATTGACATAGGTACCAGCGCAGAAGGCTAAAACCAGAACTCCAACTGCAAATAGAGTCTTGAAAGCCAGGGTCATCTTACCCTCAACCGTCTCGTTTTTGCTCTTCGTATTAGACTTCTTACACAATCTTACCGCTAATGTATAGTATCCCACCCCTCCTCACAGTGGTAAATAGCCCGTTAGTAACCATGTGTCTGGGTGATTAGTCCTATCGGTTTGATTGGGAAAGTGCTCAAAGGCATCTACCTCAGACGGAACTAGTGCTCTTCGTTTTGCGGTATCCTTGCAGCAGGAAGAACCTAGTATAGCTGCAGGCATAATCTACCTTTTCAATACCAGCTTCGGAAGTCCCAAATGGAGAATTCTCATAAGCTAAAGGGGTCAGTTTAACGAGCCTAAAGGTTCATATAGGCAGAGAATCATTCATTGAAGTGCGACGGCTACTGGTGAAGAGGGCTCCAGCCCTTCAAATCTGTAAATCTTTCTTCGTCGAGTCATCCAATAAGTATACTCTCTTATTGGCATAGCCGAGGTTGGTTACGGATGCGATGGTGTCCTCTAACATAGCCGGGTCCCCATTGAAACTGGCTATGATAACAGCGACAGGCGACTCAGCGGAGGGGGCAAAGAAGTGTGTCTTGGTTACTTTATACCCCTTGGTGGCTCTGAACACAATCGAGAGATAGCCTATGCCGTGAAATAGAGTGAAAGTTTCGGCACCAAGGAGTAGAATGCCAAACAGCCGGTGTTCTACGAAATTTCAAACTGTTCCTGATTCTATCCTAAGACTTCTCTGACACCCACAGGCTACTTCCCCCCATAGGCTGTCAACTATGCCCTGTAGTGAAGCTAATACTATGCCTAGAGAGGTAATATTATTGCCAATGGTGGAGTTGGGGTATCAATAGGTAGAACTCTTGAGGCGACATTGAGTACCGTAGTCTACCCACTCCTGAGATTTCGGATAATTTCGCCGAGGTTTGGTCTTTTCCCATACATGAGTATGTAAGTCCTCAGAAGTTTAGCCGCCAGCAACAGACCCCCAACGATAGATAAGACCAACACAGCCATACTGACGGTCAGTTGCCATGCTGGGACGCCTGTCATGCCGAGCCGTAACATTACTAACACAGGGGCAGAGAAGGGGAAAATACTGAAAACAACCCAAATCGGACTGTTCGGGAACGCCAAAAGTAGACTAAAGAACCAGAATGGGGCAATTGCAAAAAGGGTAAATATCGAGGCTAATCCCTGTCCTTCTCGCACAGTGGTGCTGATGGCAGCGACGCCAGCCGAAAGCACAGCGAACAGTAAGTAGCCCAAGATGAAATACGTTACACCTAGAACAAGAAAATTGGCCGGTATTTGTATCGTGCTGATAAAGCCCCCGATAGATGATGAAGCCAGATTCAACAGGAATGGAATTGAAACCACCCAGACGACTACCTGAGCCAGCCCGGCAGCACCAATTCCTAAGACCTTGCCGGTTATCAACTGCCGTGTGGAAACCGAGGATAACAATATCTCTATAAGGCGATTCTCTTTCTCCTCACCAAGGCCTTGCAGCAGATAAGTGGATGAGAAGATGATAGCGAGCGCCAGCAGAAGGCCAAAAACACCTGGAACGACAAGGTTCCCCAGTCCACCTTGCTCCGTTGCAACATTCCCGGTTGCAGTAAGCGTAGTGGTGACCAAGTTCAAGGGCGCTTCAATCCTGGCTACAGTTGTTGCGGGCACCTTCCCCGCTAATAGATTACTTGAGAGAAAATTCTTAATCGCGGTTGCGGTGGCAGAAGGGGGCGTTACCTCTTTCTGCACAGTATAACAATTAATTATCCCCGCAGAGATATAATCCGGTGGAATAACGAAATACTCGTTGATATCCTTTTTAATCAAAGACTGGGTGGCAGCTTCTGGGGTATCAAAGCGGACCAGGGTTATGTTCCCCTGGGTGGCAAACTGGTCGAAGCCGCCAGCTTCATCAACGTATCCGATTCTGGTCACTTCTGTCGGCGGCTTGGCAATTCCTGATATTAGCTGGAAGACTCCTATGGCCAGGAGAGCCAGTACCGGTAGGGCGAGGGTCAGGATAATAAATCCGGTCCTCTTTATCGTGTGCAGGAATTCATGCCTGAATATCAAAAGCGCCTTATCCATGATTCTTACCCGCCACCTCGAGGAATATTTCATTCAGTGAAGGAGTGGCTACTTCAAAGCGATTGATCACTATGCCGGTACTCACCAATCGTTCCAGGACTTGTTTAGGAGTTGTATTCCCATCAAGGACCAGCTCAACATAGCCTTTGTGAGTGCGTTTCAAGGTGACTCCCTGTATTTGCGCCAGTTCACCTTCAAAATCGAGAATAACCGAATGACTTCTATACCTTGACTTGATCTCGGTTAGATTCCCATAAAGAACTGAGTTCCCGTTGTTTATCATTAGTATGCGGTCGCAAAGTTCCTCTACTTGATTCATCTGATGGGTGCTCAGGATTACGGCTTTACCTTGATTCCTCAGGTCAGCGAACATCCCTTTCAATAACTCGGTGTTAACCGGGTCGAGGCCGGCAAATGGTTCATCCATGATAACCAGTTGCGGGTCATGGATAATAGTAACGATGAACTGGATAATCTGCCCCATGCCCTTGCTCAGTTCCTCAATCTTCTTTCTCTTGTTGGCAAGCATGCCTGTTTGACTGAGCAGCTCATTAGCTTTTTCTGTGGCCGACTTCCTGTCCACACCCTTGAGCGAGGCAAGGTAGACTATAGACTCAAGGACACCCAGCTTTTTATACAGCCCTCTTTCCTCAGGCATGTAGCCGAGCCTATTCTTGCTGGCTTCACTCAACTTCTCGCCGAGGATTGTCACGTCGCCCGAGTCTGGCTTGATGATGTCCATCATCATCCTTATAGTGGTGGTCTTGCCCGCGCCATTAGGACCAATTAGACCGAATATCTC
>Ga0265594_1002830_pt1 | contig 11960 bp, 18 predicted proteins | sample saktaG_11_FD_190147 | JGI IMG/M metagenome (GOLD analysis project Ga0265594, IMG submission 190147) | Saline water microbial communities from Sakinaw Lake, British Columbia, Canada - sak_2011_5_24_80m | ecosystem: Environmental > Aquatic > Non-marine Saline and Alkaline > Saline ... | reverse complement strand
ATCTTTCCTATGCACACCAGCCTCAAATTATCGCTCTCACGCATATATCTGGCGGGGATGTCGCTAAACATGATGGTGTCTTGCATCATGATTGTCATCGCTGTTTCAGATTCGCCCGAGGAAAAACCCCTGGTCATCTTCTTTTGCACTTTCTTCTTGCCGCCAACGAGCTCCATTAGTGGAATAGGCAGTTGGTCAAAACCGAGTATTCGGAAAAGCCCTGTATTTGATTCGTCGGAGTCAACAACCAAGACCTGATAGCCTCTAGCGCATGCTTCGTTGGCCAGCAAAGCGACTATGGTGCTTTTTCCGCTACCTCCTTTACCACAGACTGATATCTTCATCTTCCCTCCTATGAGCGCTTTACATTGTCACTATCTGGATTGCCTTCAGCGGACAGGCTCGAACACAGTCACCACAGCCCTGGCAGAGAGATGGGTTTGGCATAGGTATCTCATAGGGAGCCTCTTGTTTAAGCAGCTTGTGAGAGCATGCCAAGGCACCGGCACAGATACCACTATCGCACTTCTCAGGGTGGCACTTTTTGTAATCCACCAAGGCCATCTTAGTTGGCATCAGCCTCTCTTTTCAGCCTCCCTCGCCTTTTCCAGCTCATCCTCTAGCTCCTCCAATTCCTGCACCATTGACGGATGTACTGAGTGAGCTGGCCATCGAGCTTTCAAGTCGGCTATCTTTTCTTCAAGCTCTTTAATCCTGTCTGTGCTCATTTCACACTTCTACGGCGTATATGCTGGAGCTTTACCAGGTGTAATTGTTGATCCTTTTAGCACACCCTTAATCTAAGTTGACAAACCATGCCTCCAGTTTCTTCATTACTTGAGGCATGGTGGTATATTCCATCTCCTCCAGAGGTAGACGGTGTGGTTCAAAGGGGCCGTGAGCCCGCAAATAATCAGCGGCATCAAGCGCTTTCTGGCGGGCATTATCAAATGACTTATCAGCAAGCATATCACGAGGCCCCACTAGCTTGCCCTCAGCAAGTTGAAAGCCAGCCGCAATCACTCGGGGCGGTCCATCAAAGCGAGTCGGGGTGCTATCCTTAAGGGACACTGGCATAAGGGGACCATGATGTGAACCTCGCATCCACCCCTCTACCAGAAGGGGTAAGGCAAATGGTTCCAGCACCTCGCCTACTGCCGGGAACTGCCCCTGAGAGCGGACAATACACACCGGGTCATCCTTGCCCACATATCGCCCCGCAATCAAAGCCAAACGCTGGGTGGAGGATGCGGCGGCTATCTCTCCGCTTCCTCGGTGATGGACTGACTTTACCATAAAGCGTAGTTGTTATTTCTTTGTAACGGTCTTATCCAGCTCATCAACTACCCATCCTAAATCCAACTCATGTAGTTTCCCTGCTGTCGGTACGGCTCGCTCAGGGTCCCACCCCGCCATCTCATAGTAGGTTTGTAGGGCTTGGTGCATGGTCTCCTTACCTATCCTCTTATCCTTTAGGGGACCACTGTTGAAAGCTTCGTAAAAGCGCTCGGGTAAGATGTCATCCTTAGCAGTATAACCCTCCCTGGCGTTAAAGACTCTGGCTAAGGCTAGGGCTCGCTCCCCCACCTTCATCAATTCAAAGACACTTGTATTCCAGCCGGTGGCTCCACTAACAAGTTGCATAATCTGGCTATGGTTAAAAGGCAGGAATATACAGATATGAGCGCAATTTTTGAAATGCACCCAGTTCGAAACATACTGGAACATACGCACCTTGGCCGGACTAAGGTCGAGAGGCGATAGTGGTTCTTGTATACCCAAAGCCTTTAGTCCTTCTGTAGCCGGCCCTTCAGCAGCATACATAGTATCATGTATATTATGTACGTGGTCTGCTCCTGTAGGCGAGATGGCATATCCAATTCCCAAACCAATCTTACCTCGGGGTTCGTGCATTGGTATCTCTTGCCCTTTTATTTGCATAGCGTACTCAGCAGCACCATGACCAATCTTCTCAGCGGCGCGCTTGACCCCCTCCGCCAGTATATCACCCAGGCCTTCCCGCTCGGCAATCATCTCCACCATTGCCATCATTGCCTCAGCGTTTCCGAACTTAAGCTCTATACCACCGGTATCCTTCTTGGTCAGAATTCCCCTTTCAAAGCATTCCATCGCAAAGGCGATACTATTGCCAGTGCCAATGGTATCCAGACCATAGGCCTGACATAGCTGGTTACCTCTAGCTACAGCCTTCAGGTCATTGACACCGCAAAGGGAGCCTAGAGAGGCAACGGTTTCATATTCCGGCCCTCCGTAGGCAGGGTCCACATTGTAGGGTGGTCCCACCTTCACCTCGCGCTTACAATTGATAGGGCAGGCGTAACAGTTGTCTCTGCCGACGAGTATGGTTTCTGTCATCGTCGCTCCAGCAATATCCATATAGCCCTCAAATTGTCCTTCTTGAAAGTTACGGGTGGGCAATATACCATCCTCGTTCAGTGCAGGCACTCCATTAGAAGTACCGTTAGCAGTCATACCTGCAGAGAGGACTTTATAATTGTCTGCCAGCCACTTGGCCACTTCACGAACCTTATCTGGGTTGGCTAATGGCAAAGCTTTGTGCCCTCGCACGGCGATAGCTCTTAGCTTTTTGGAGCCCATAACTGCACCGTGACCATTGCGACCATAAGCATGGATTATGTCGTTAAGAATACAGGCAAATCGCACCAGTTTCTCCCCGGCAGGTCCAATCTGTGCGACGCGTATCTTTCCATCACCTAATTCGTCCTGGATTTGCTTCTCAACATCAGCCGTAAGCTTGCCCCAGAGATGAGATGCGTCCTTAATCTCCACCTTGTCATCGTTAATCCAGAGGTATACTGGCTTAGCCGCTTTGCCTTCAACGATAATAGCATCCCAGCCGGCCCGTTTCAGTTCTGCGCCCCAGAATCCACCAGCTTGAGAATCACCCCAGCCATTGGTAAGTGGAGACTTAGAACCTACTCCGCTGCGTCCGCTGCCAGCACATGGAATACCTGTAATTACTCCTGCGGAAAAGATGAGCTTGTTGTCTGGGCCCAAGGGGTCAATCCCTGGCTTTAGCTCCTTAAGTAAATAGTAGCCTATAAGCGCTGTTCCACCGAAATATCGTCGGTAGAACTTCTCGTCAGGTTCCTCTATAGATGTACTCCTGTCAGATAGGTTCACTCTCAGGATTTTGCCGGTATAACCACCAGTCGTCTGTTCAGTCATTAGTTTTTACCTCCTTTAGCTATTTCTCGCTTTCTTTACTCTTGTCATCTACAGAGTGGACAAAGAGTGTGAAGGTGCCCCGATAAAAACCAGCAGGTCGTAAATCTCATCAGGAGCATTAAAGGTTATCCGCTTATGCTCTTTAATATCCTGCACATCAAAGGAAAAACCTTGGTGCATATTATCGGCAATAACCAAACCGATGGTATTAAACGGGTCGGCAAATATCTTGTATAGCGGCAGGTTCCACGCCCCCGATGAGGTCTTATCCGCCATAAAAATAATAACAGTTTCAGCCGCCCGCTCTTCAAATTCCATCTCAGCTACCCCAGGACCCATCCCCCTGACATTACCCGAAAAGGCATCCGCTAGCAAATCCTGCCCGGCACCATGAAGCCCTAACTTTTTAGCCACCTCCGTGCAGTCAACAAAGGTATCCCAGGCTAGCTTATGGATTTTCTCACTGTCTACACCCTGTTGGTGAGTCATAATCAGTTGCAGGTCGTCTCCGCACTTGGTTACATGATAGTCAACCAGCAACCCATCTCTCTTGACCTTGGCCATACACTCCTCACCCTTAGCGATAACATCAGGATGAGACTCAGAATGCCCCACATAACCACCAACATCAGCCTTGATTACACTCAGTGTGATTTTCATAATTCCTCCCTATTAGTTAATATTCAATCTCCTTTCTCGCCATTATTCCCCTATCATAAGGGTGTTTAATATTCAACATCTCGGTAACCAGATCTGCCAGCTGAACCAGCCTAGTATCAGCCTCTCTTTTTAACCTCCCTCGCCTTCTCCAGCTCATCCTCTAGTTCTTCCAATCGTTGCCACATCGACGGTGGCACTGAGTGAGCTGGCCATCGAGCTTTCAAGTCGGCTATCTTTTCTTCAAGCTCTTTAATCTTGTCCGTGCTCATTTCAGTCTTTCAGATATTCTCAATGCTAATTACTGTATTGACCATCATTGTTTGTGCCTATATTGTTGTAAACCAGCAAGTAAGCGCTTAACATTTTCCTCGGCTGTCTCCTCCCAGGTATCAATACCCTCAAACCCACTAGGTCGCATAGAGAGGACCACATGAGCTACTCCTATCTCATCAGCCATTTCCAACCCTGTCCCTGATCCCCTTTAAACCTTATCAATAACCAAAGCTATCTCAGCTTCTTTCCCCAGGTCTATAAGTTCCCTAAGCTTTTTAGATGTAAGCTTTTATTTAGCCAGTTTTCTCCTTACACCGCTCACAGTATCCTTCTAAGTACAACTCAGCTTTAGTTACCCTAAAGCTGAGTTCGCTTTGTACCTTGTTTACCAACTTGCGAATTAGAGGGCTCTCAAACTCTATGATCTTCCCGCAGCCCTGGCATACCAGATGCTGATGCTCCGGCGTTTGCTTTACCTCATAGTAGCAGCGTACCTGTCCCAGCCGTCTCTCATCCACTAAATCCCACTCCTTGAACAAACGGAGACTACGATATACTGTGGCCAAGCTGATAGACTCATTCATGCTGCTGGCACGCTGGTACAGCTCTTTGGCATCTATATGCCCGCGGGCATCACGGATTAGTTTCAAGAGTAACTGCCGCTGAGCAGTTACTGGATGACCCTTCATTTCGATAGGCAAATTGCGAATGTTTCGCATTCTCATATTCGTCATTATAAGTATCCCTTGTCATCTTTGTCAAGAGACAGCATAGAGATGACTTCAGGTCTTTGTGCTTCATATAGGTCTGCCTTTAAGACCTCGGAACTTAGGCTATGCCGGGCAGTTTCCTCATATAGAACCTCTTCCCCCGGTATTCCACTTCCATCAGACTACCATCTTCTATTAGCTTTTCGACAACTCCCCAACCAGCATCAGCCTTTCTCAGGAGTTCTATGACAGCCTCTTCCCTCATTGGATGCACTGAAGTAATACTGAGTAAGTCCTCTTCAGCATTACCACTGAAAGCAAAGGCGTTTCCCTCATAGCCAATTAAATATTCTACATTGCTCAATCGCTTGCCAAAGATTTGGTATGCCACATTGATGGTATGTCCATTAGCAGCATTTATCGTTCTTTCTGCTGGTGGTCTTGTGGGAATGGCTAAGTAAGCCTTACTTGGCTTGAGTCCTACCAGAAAGTCAGTGATTCTCTCAATTTCCCCACTATCATCGTTAATACCTTGGATAAGCATGCTTTCTGTTGTTAGTTCACCCTTAAAAACATTGGCGAACTCGACCATCCCGCCTAGGATTCTTTCAAGCTTCAATGATTTTTGTGGCCGGTTAATTCTGTACCATATTTCTTTGCTTACCGTATCTACCTTTAGCGATACCCAATCGGCTTTCTGTAAATCCTGCCTGACATCCTCACGCCAGATGAGAGAGGCATTGGTAATAACCGCAATCTTTATGCCTAAGCATTTTAGAAGTTCAATTTCTTTGCCGAGATTGGCATCCAAGGTAGGTTCACCGTCGGGAACAAAGGTTAGGTAGTCTATTGGCTCATCCTTTTCTCTGACTTGCTTGACCTTCTCCTTCACACTTTGAGCTATCTCCTCTGGCTTGTAGAAGGGCTCTCGGTCAACCTGCATATTTATAGTACTTCCTAATTGACAATAAACGCAGGAATAGCTACATGGCTTGGGAGGAATATTGTTTATTCCCAGGCTGTGACCTAATCGCCTCGATGGAACCGGGCCATAGATAATAGAATTTAGCATTACGCTGCCTTCATATGCCTTTCCCCGATTCTGAATTATCTATCACTAAAACTATGGGAGCCATTCTTTATTTCTCTCCTTAATGTTTACGGTAAGCCCTTTTCCACGGCTCTTTCTTCATAGCTATATAATCTCTCATTGCTTCCTTGAGCGTATTTGCCGCCAAGAGGGCACAATGTTCGCTTCCCTTAGGTAATCCGCCTAGGGCACTTAACACATCCTGCTGGCTAATCTTCCCAGCTTCAGTAATAGTTTCTCCCTTGGCTAACTCAGTAGCCATGCTACCTGAGGCAATGCTGGTTCCACAGCCGTCAGTCATAAAAGTAGCATTGGCAATAGCGCCGTTCTGTACTTTGAGCCATATCTCCATGGTATCGCCGCAGGAGCCTGTTACCTTGGCAAAGCCATTGGCATTCTCCATATCGCCCAAGTTTCTCGGGTTCATAAAATGGTCGATAACCGTTTCGGAATAGACCTTCCTCATGTCAGCTATGATGAGTTCTTGAAGCTCATCAAATTCTGAAGCCATCGCTCTACTCTTTGTCTTATTTCGCCTTAGCTGATATTGCCTGGGAAAGGGACTCGCTAAGGCTATTCATAATGTCAGTATGATAACGCTCGATATCTCCCTCATCACAGAGCTTAGCCAGTTCCGGGTCTATAGGCAGTTGCCCCAAAAGCGGGGCATGAGTTGCTTGTGCCATTTCCTCTCCGTGACTTTTACCAAAGAGCTCAATTTTTTTATCTATTTCAGGGACATAGAAATAGCTCATATTCTCCACCATACCCAAGATAGGCTTATCCATTTTCTGAGCCATGTTTACTGCCTTTCTAACTATCATATCAACCAAATCTTGAGGAGTGAAAACAATGATTACCCCCGATATTGGGAATGATTGCATTACAGTAAGCGCTGCATCAGCTGTGCCCGGGGGCAAGTCTATGACCAGATAGTCAAGCTTACCCCAGAGTACATCTTCTCCAAACTGCTTAATAGCGTTTGAAATGAGAGGGCCACGCCAGATAACCGCATCATCCTCCTGAGGCAAAAGAAGATTCATGGACATAATCTCCATTCCTGACCTTGATAGAACCAGCAGTATCCCGTTATCACTGCCGGTGGGTCGAGCAGTGATGCCAAACATCTTGGGAATACTGGGGCCAGTAATGTCAGCATCAAGGACACCTACCTCATAGCCTTGACGCTTTAGCGCTACAGCGGCTAGACTGGCTACTAGCGACTTGCCCACACCCCCCTTGCCGCTCATCACAGCAAAGGTGTGGCCAATCTTGTTTAGCTCTGCTGGCTTAGCCTCAGTAAATTCTATCTCTACTTTGTTTACCTCGGGCAACTTATCTATGACTTCCTTGACCTTGGTCTTAACCCAGTCCTGAGCACCACTACTTAGCGCTGCTGAAGCCAGGGTAACCTTAACCCCACGATTCAGAAGGAAAGTCACCTCACGAACCAGATTCAATCCGGCTATGCTCCGCTTGACACCAGGCACCAGCACTTCGTTCAGGCTTTCTCTTACTTGCTCCTCAGTTATCATAGGTTATCCACCATTTTTGCTCATCCAATTAGCAGTCGCTTTTCGTCCTAATGCCACATATATTATCCTCTATAGCCAGTCTGACTAAACTACCAGACAGGTGACTGTTCTAGTAACACCAGCAGTAGGATGGATTTTAGCAGTGACTAGGTCACCGATATCGTTGAGGGTTTCCCCTTCTATTGTAGCAATAACATCATAGGGTCCAGTTACAGTATCGACCGATTTCACCTCTCCTAGCTGCTTAAGAGCAGCAACAACCTCTTTATTTCTACCCACTGCTGTTTCAATTAGAACGAAAGCCTTTGCTGCCACTAAATTCACCCCCCTTTTACATTGCTATTCCTGAGACTGATCTCATCTCTCTCCACACTGAGTACATTGGTAGATTGGAACGACTGTTACCTCCTCTTCTTTTCCAGTCCTTCAATACGGCAACAACTGCCCTAATTTGTGAGGGTCCACCTCAGCATCCAGGGCTGAACCTGTAGCCGAAATAGCAATTCTCATAATTTACTGCTTGTAGCCGTTAGTCAGTCCAGACAGCGTTTAACTCTCACTTCCCAGTTGCTGAATTCTGGCCTCTATTTGTTCTAGCTGCCCTCTCATATCTTGAGCCTGGTTCTTTAGGAAGTCAAGCTCCTGCTCACGGGTCATCGGTGGAGCAAAGGGTGTTGTCCCAGTAGCACCTGTTGGCGTTCCGTAAAAGGGGTAGGATGCTCCTGCCCGCCCATAATATGGATAACCATATCCAACTCTCGGAGAGGCACCATAGCCCCCGAGGGCTGTTCCTATTCCCCGAGGGCTGCAAAATCCTCTGCCGCCACCTGTCATTGGGCCCATTCCTCTGGGGCCCGTGCCATCAAATCCTGGCATAACTCACCTCCTTATTAGGTTGTCTTTTACTTTTCACTCCCCAGGTCGCGCATTCTGGTCTCAATCTGCTCCAGCTGCCCCTTTATCGCCTCGGCTTGGTTCTTCAAAAAATCAAGCTCTTGCTCCGGGGTTATCTGGGAGGCAAAGGGAGCGTTACCAAAAGCGGGCGATGCTGCTGCGTAGGGAGGATATGAGCCCTGCCCGACACCATATCCCGGGCTAGCTGGATAGGGAGCCTGCTGGTATGGCCATTGTGGCGGTGCTCCCATTGCGCCGCTGAGAAAGTAGTCGTGCCTTGGTAGCCCGCCTCTACCTATGCCCACGTAGGGCCAAGGAGGAGAGCTTCCACGGAAGCCAAACCCCATACCCCCTCTGAAACCGTGTCCCACACCTCTGCCTCCGCCAAATCCGTTAGGCATATTTCACCTCCTATTTCTTAAGTTCTTCCAGACTTTTCCTGATGCCATCCAATTCACTTTCAAGCATCCGAGCCTGGTCTTCAAGCATGGTTATCTCTTGCTCCTTGGGTATAGGTGCCCACGGCCAGGCATAAGGTGCCGCCCCCCAATATCCGGGCCATCCCCAAGGACACCGATATGCATATCATGGTCATATGTCTCTCACCTCCTTTTTGTTGCTACTCGTTGTTTTGGTTTAGTATCGTTCATATCGCCTGCCAGCCGCTGCTGACACTCAGGGCAATAGCCTACTAGGCGTACCTCAGCATCAGTAACCCTAAATCCTTCCTCTCTACTGATTCTAGACTTAAGCCTACCGGCTGATGGGCACTTAAACTCAAATATCCGACCACAGCCCAGGCACACTAGATGGTAATGTTTGGGTTGAGGAGTGGTTTCGTAACACCGGCGCATGCCGTCGAATTGGTGCTTTTCTATTAGCCCCAACTTCTTGAATAGTTGCAGGCTGCGGTATACTGTAGATAGGCTGATGCTGGGCCGCTTTTGACAAGCCTGCTGGTAGATTTCATCAGCATCAAGGTGCCCCTCAGCTTGCTGAATAATTTCCAAGATTAGCCGACGCTGTCCTGTGCTGCGTGGACTTAGTTTTCCATTTATGTTGCTTTGTGTCTCAGTCAACTGACCTGCCATTGCAAAATCCTATCGTCCTCGATTACGCTTACAACTAATTTTCTTCAAACCCTGAGCCTTCCACTTCCGGCGTGCTAAGGATGTTATTTCCGGCTAGAGCCTCTGACTCCCATTTAGCTACCTGTGCCTTACTGGTTAGCAGGATTAGCACTGCAGCCAACTTGTCCCTCACCAGCTTTTGCACATCATAAGGATTGGTTGAAGAAACCTTATCTGATTTTGCCGTACTCTTTAGCAGTGCTTGATAAGCGTCTACTAAGCTGCCAACTACATCTTTAGAGAACGTCAGTAATCCATCCCAGGAAGAATGCAGGCCTCTGGCTCTCATCTTCCTGGCTATCGAATCTAATTCCGCTTGTGTCATCGTATCTCCTTCTTGCCTCACTTCGTCACGGTGAGTTGCCAAATTCCTTTAGTCTACCGATAGGTAGCCCCCCTGGCTCACGCAACGCAGGGCTAACTCTGGCTCGAAATTAAATCATCAAGAATTTTCATCACTGCCTCAGATAATCTTTTTCGGTCGAATGTAGATAAAGCCCTTTCACCAGTTGCGTCCTCCTCTGCGGCGTCTTCCTGGGCTGCCCTTGCCCCAGCCTAGTTGCCAAGGCCAGATAGGCATGATAGTTGGAGTGTTACAGGTAGGGCAGGACTGCGTAGGTGTGTTCATCATCACTTCAAAGGGGACATCCCATTCGTGACCGTTAACGCACCTGAAGCGGCGCGCCGCCATCTCGAAGTTGCCCCCCTCAATCCTTATCGCCTTCCCGTTAAGTAGAGCGTCAGCCATTTTCTGCCGGGCTGAACCCAACACACGAGCAAAAGTAGTTCGCGAAACATTCATCCTTTGACCGCATTCCTCTTGTTCCAACCCTTCAAGGTCCTTGAGGCGAAGCGCTTCTGCCTCTTCAACAGCAAGGCATATTTCTTGTGATTGAGCCAAGCGTACCCCAGCAGGTTTGAAGTAGGTAACCTGCGGGATAAAACTCACTCGCCGCCATAATGGTTGCCTGCCCATGTTATCTCTGAGTCTCCTTCATCTGGTCACGGGCTTATGTTCACAATCAGCCTTTTGAAGCTGGTTAGTGCCCTTATGACCATAATTATTATAAGTCTTGTGCTGTGAGTTGTCAAGCCTGGGTAAGAGCGGAGCCTAGGGACCCCAAGTTTTGAAGAGCAAGGGAGCAGTGGTGAGCTTGATTATGCAGGTAATAAACTATGCGGGAAGCATACGGATACGCTATGCTTGACAGAATTAGAAGGCAGCTGTGAGCGCGACGAAATGGACATCTGTTGCATAAATAAGGTGAATGACCTTCTTTAGCGATTGTACAAAGTATCTAGGATTAAGATCTAATTAGAGATGAAAACCCCCAAAACTCAGAATTAAGAACAGCGGGCACTGTGGACATTTGGGAGCATTGAGTTTACATTCAGTGAACTTTTTCTAACTTTTTGCGAACTGGCACTCCCCGAGTAGGACTCGGACCAACAACCTAGCGATAGCATGGCTAATGAATACCTTGAAGTTTTTCAAGGGCAGTGGCATCGTTCACCTCGCAGAGCATTCCTAGTTAATTATATCATTTCTTATAACTAGCCCCAATTTCTAGCCAAGTCCGCTGTTTTGGGTACACAGGGCGAGGGCTCTAGGTGTTTTGAGCAAAAGGCTCAATCTGAGTAGTTTGGGGTCGACCCTCCCCAGAAAAGAGCCACGTTTCGCAACGTGTGGCGAGACAGTCCCTAATCTAAACCTTCACCTCTCTCAGTCATTACTAGTTTCACTATTCCTTTTGAAAATCCCTTCAAAAAAGACTTGACTTCAGAACATATCTGAGTGATGAATCTGAAAACGGGGATAAACCCCGACACTAGAAGAAAGGAGATAATAAGGTGGAGAGACGGACAATAGCCATCCAGATGCTTCCCAAAGCCTATGATGAGATTCAGAGGCTCAAGGGGGAGGAGACTTGGACTAGGTTCATCATCCGGTGCGTTTTGGCCAAAGTTGGAGACAACAGCACCCTGAAAGATGAACTAGCCAGTCTGCCAGAGCCTAAAGAGCCAAAGCCCAAAGCTGAGAAAAAGGCTAAAGTCAAGAAGGCAACCAAGGTTAAGAAAGCAGTATTCGGTGTGCCCGGTAAAGAGGAAGAACCATCCGAGACAGAGCTTAAGGCTATTGAAGAAGCCGGACAATAAATAGGGAGGTAATAGAGAATATCAGATGATAGGTTAAGCCCAGAACGAAACCACCTAATAGGAGTATTAAGAGGAAGGATAGCACACAAGGCAGGAGAGGAAAGGGAGAAGGCACTTCAAGCCTATCGGGATGCTAAATATGGTGCTGGGAGATGCAGAGGAGCGTTGACGACCAATTTACCGATTACAAGTCGGTTGCGCTACTCGGGCACCATTTTTACAACCTTGACCATAAATATTAGTTAGGTAGACTATTATAAAAATAATTGATAAAAAAAGTCAAGCCTGGTAGCACATACCA
>Ga0265594_1002829_pt1 | contig 11966 bp, 8 predicted proteins | sample saktaG_11_FD_190147 | JGI IMG/M metagenome (GOLD analysis project Ga0265594, IMG submission 190147) | Saline water microbial communities from Sakinaw Lake, British Columbia, Canada - sak_2011_5_24_80m | ecosystem: Environmental > Aquatic > Non-marine Saline and Alkaline > Saline ... | reverse complement strand
TTATGGCGAAATCCGTAATCTATTAAATAGCAAATTTCTCACTTCAGACTACTCATATTTCTACGAGAAAAGTTCCAACTATAGGGATGCATATTTAGAAAAAATCGCCGAATTGAAAATGAAGCCCGGAGACTATAACCATCCCGAAATAAAAGCACTATTAATGTCTGCGGGTGAATATACCTTGTATGGTTTACCAAGAGATATTTGGTTTGGAATAAAATTGAATTTCTAAAACAGGATGACTATGAAAATATTAAGAATTAAAGTTTTCAATTCAGGGAATTCATCGAGTATGATAATAAATCGAAATATTCACAGGTTAATCACAATTATTTGTTATTGCATGATTTTAGCAACCTTGAAAGCACAGGTACTACCACAAATTAATTGTGGCCGGATACTGTATACTTGGAGCGAATCCGGAAACGAAGATTTAGTCTGGCCAGCCGATTTTAAAATGCGCGACAATGTGATGAAACCTCGTATCTATATGGCAACCAGTAACTGGACCGACACATACGGGACAGTTCATAGTATCTATATTGATCATTCTGTGTATACTGTTTCTCAAAAACGAGTTGTTAAATATCCCTACCCCGTAATGATTGTTGACGGGATAAATATTAGCAAACCTGTTGATTGGGATTTAGTTGATCCTGATATGCCGGCAGATCAGATGGTTGAGATTGTAATGAATTCACCGATTGGAGTTACCATCACAGAAAGGGTATATGGTTTCAGCCATCCAAATTACCAGGATTTTGTCATTAGTCATTATCAGGTCGTCAATACTGGCGAAGCTGATAATTATGCCGGAGTTGACCTACCGGGCCAGACCTTAAATGATTTCTATTTTGCCGATGCCCGTGGGTACAGTCCTGGTAGTGAATTACCGGGTGACTATTGCGCTGGCAGCTATAGTTACTGGGGTGATTATTATGGCGACGAATATGGAGAAGAATTGAAGTTGTGTTACGGTTGGGACGGCAATGATCCTAAAAATGAGGCTCAATGTGGTGACGACGAGGGAAATCCTAATCCGGTGACCGGTACCATTACTTCACCGCAATACTGTGGGCACGGACTTATTCATGCCGACAGGGGGCCGCACGACCGTACCCACGACCTGGATCAACCAATTTCATTAAACAGAATTAATAATCGCACGGTCGACCAGCTTTCTTCAAGCGATTTATTCGATGCCATCTCAGATAGTACCAATTTGATATCACCAGTCGATCCGACACAGGATCCTTCCGTTGTACAGTCACCGATTTTATTTATGGGCTATGGCCCTTATGCATTGGATTTTGGTGATACACTAAACTTTGTATTCTTCAGAGGTGCCGGCGGCATTTCCATTGAGCAGTGTGATAGTATTGGATATTCATGGAAGAACGGCGAAATAAGTGACGCAGAGAAAAATATCGTTCTCCGAACTGGGCTTGACAGTCTAAAAATCGCGATGACTCACGCAATCGATCTATGGAATAATGATCTTCAAATTCCAGGTGGCGCAAATTTAATACCACCGGATTCTATAGAATTGCAAAGTGGCCCAGGGAGAGTTTTTATGAATTGGAGTGCTGTCGAAAACGCTCGTGGATATAATGTATATCGCGCAATCGGCAAACAGGACTCGGTTTGGTTTTCAACGATTGTACTAGGCATAGATTCTTTGTATTTTATTGATCTGGATGTTAAAAAAGGATTTGATTATTATTACAATATAACAGCAGTAGATATCAATGGCATCGAAAGTAGTAAGTATTGGTTGCGGACAACCCGTCGATCAGTGGTCCCAACAACTGCGCTCGGAAGAAGCACAATGGAAGATATCCGGGTAGTTCCGAATCCTTTTGTATGGAATCAGGATGGAAATTATACCGGCTACCCAAACAAGATTCTTTTTGCTGGCTTACCAGGTCCTTGTGAAATCAATATTTTTACAATTTCAGGTGATTTTGTTAAAAAGATCATACACTATGAAGAAACCGGTCTTCAGGAATGGGATCAAATCACTAAATATAATCAATATATCGCCAGTGGCATCTATGTTTATCATGTCAGAAGACTCTCTGGTAAAGGCGATAAAACCGGAAAATTTATCATAATTCGATAGTGAATCAGATTTGATGATTTTTAAATTGATGCATTAAAGTCGAGGAGTAGATAATGATTGCTCGTTTTTATGAAATTATAAAACTGGTTATTTCTGGAGCACTGTTGCCCATGGTCCTATTTGCGCAGGGGTCGGATGCAGAGTTTGTTTCGGTCGAAGGATTTCAAAAAGTGGCTCAGGCTGGTTATCAATTTTTAAAAATTAGTGTAGGCACCCGGGCACCAGGAATGGGGGATGCCGCAACGACAATTTCTGGGGATGCCGACAATGTATTCTGGAATCCTGCTGGTATTGCTGCTATCGACGGTAACGCTATCTTTTTTGGATATACTGCTTGGTTTGCAGATATTAAACATATGGCCTTCTCAACGACCTGGGATGCTGGCAAACTGGGTGTATTCGGATTAAATGCTGTCGGTATGGATTACGGTACTATCGAAGGCACGATAATCAATGGACAAAACAATATCGGCTATGATGATATTGGAAATATTGCTCCGATAGAATATGCAGTTGGAATCAGTTATGCCCGTGGATTCACTGATAAATTCTCGCTGGGGGGAACTGCAAAATATTGTGCCCAAGATTTGGTTGAGAAGAGTTCCAATGTCATAGCGTTTGATTTTGGAACACTCTACAATACGGGCTGGAAGGATTTAACGATTGGCATGTCGTTGCAGCATTTTGCCAAAAAAATACGTTACGTAGAAGAGTATTTTAATTTGCCAATGATGTTTAGGATTGGTATTGGTGCAGATATCCTAAAACTTTTGAACATAGAAAGTGATATTCATCAGGCTACAATCATTGTTGAAGGTGCTAATCCACTTGATTACAGTGAAAGGGTTCATTTGGGCTTGGAGTATTGGTACCATAACATAATGGCAATTCGGGCAGGCTACAAGTTCAACTACGATAATGAAGATTTTACTTTTGGTGCAACCCTTAGGTTGACAGATATTGATGTGGGATTTGCTCATTCTAATTTTGGCTCAATTCTCGGCCAAGTGAATCGGTTTTCAATTCATTATAATTTTTAATACTGACAAGAGTTGATCCCATTAACACAAACAAACAGAGAGGAGCAATTGACATGATAATCAACACAAACAAACAGAAAGGAGCAATTGACATGAGAGTTGCTATCAGAAAAACAACATGGTTAGTAATGAGTTTAGTGCTCATAGTAAGTACTGGACTTTTTGGAACCGATTTTCTTCCAACTGATGATACTTATATCCGAGCTGCAGATGATGAGTACACCAATTTTGGTACTGAGGAAGAAGTATATGTACGTCAAGTAAGTCCGACAGGCGATGCTAAATACAATCGTGCAGGATATGTGAAGTTTGATATTAGTTCATATACTGGTACAATCGGGTATGCCGAATTACAAATGACTGTAATACGCACTAAAGGTAGTGCAACACTTGGAACAGAGGCAAGAATAGATTTTTTCCTTCTGGATGATGCTGATGATGGTTGGTCGGAGTCTGTCATTAATTGGAACAATGCACCGGCGCATTGGGACAATACGCCAAGTAACTACCTGTTTAGTTTTGAATTCCTTCCTCATGCTACGGATGACCCTGATACTACCTATACCTTTGATGTTACTCAGTATGTTGCGGCGGATGCGAATGGGATTATTTCCTTTTTCATGGCTGATACTGTACAAGTTAATTCGACATCACAATTTTGGTCAAAAGAAAATACTAATGGATCTCCTCCCATTACTCTGGTTATTACAGAATCTACTGGACTAGAATCTGATGTAGATAAGACACCAAGTGCTTTTTCTTTGGCACAAAATTATCCGAATCCGTTCAATCCTAAAACCACAATCGATTTTTCACTAAAGCAGAATGCGGATTTAAACATTACGGTTTTTGACATCCTGGGAAATCAGGTGAAAACACTCGCAAATAGTATGGTCCATGCCGGTGAGCATTCAATTGTATGGAATGGTACCAATGAAAATAATCTATCCGTTCCTACAGGTGTATATTTTTGCCGGATGACGGGAAATAATTACACGCAAACAATAAAAATGCTATTAATGAAATAAATAATAGCGACATTGGATTAATGATTATTGAGAACAGAAAGGCAGCTGTTAGGATAAGCTGATAGTTTGTAAACAGCTGCCTTTTATTAAATTAGATATTTTAAAAATTTATTTCGGTGACAATTAATGAATCATAAATTCTTTCCATATTTTCTTCTGAAGGGGAAATTTGTGATAATCAGTCTATTGTTCCTTTTATTTTTATTACAATCAAGTACAATATTGAACAGAGCTATCAAGACGTCCATTTTATCTGAACTTCCTGTAATTGCTACAGTTAATGGGGAAAATATTACTGCTGAGGAGTTCAGCCTATTTATCAATCAAAATCGGGCAATGACCTATAATTATTTCGATAATAAGTATGGGATAGATCAATACAGCAGCGATTTTTGGAATTCACAATTTGGGGTTGAAAATCCAGTTGAATACATCAAAGAAACCGCATTGCAGAGCTGCATATCGGTAAAACTACAACAAATGATGGCCCAAGAAAGAGGAATTATCGGCGATATAGATTATTCGAGTTTCAAGGATGATCTGGCTCAAGAAAATGCCAGACGTAAGTATGTCAAACAAAGTGGTGGGATAATCTACGGACCGGTGGAATATACTCCTAAGATGTATTACAGCCACGTATTCAGCCAAATGCTTATCGCACTGAAAAGGAAAATGGCACAACACGAATTCAAAATTTCTGATATAGAATTGAAACAGGAATACGATGTTACAAAAATAGACCGTTTCAGAATTCGGGACCAGATTCGGGTGAAAATAATTTCGCCTCGAAGTAAATATGAAATTATTTTTACAAAACTGTTAGCCGCAGTTGACAATTCAACAGAGCTGGAAAAACTAATCATAGCGCATAGGGATCAGGTTAATATACACGATATGCTGATAGATGATGAAACATACAATCTGTATTCCCGGCAGAATGAACGATTACTTGATTACATTTACCAACTTATGACCGGCCAATCAAGAGTATTTACTGATACCGACAATCAGCTGATGATTATAAAATGTGCTAAACGTATGATGATAGGCATTAAACCATTTGAAGAAGTAAAAGAAATAGTGCGAAACAAGTGGATTGATGATCAGTATGAGGATTGGCTTAGCAAGTTGGAGAGACAGGCAGATATTCGAGTGAATGAAGAATATTTAGAAGAAGTCTTACTTGATTTACTATGATAGTTATCTTAGGGGAAAATATTCCACTATTAAAAATTTGCAGATTAAAGGAGTATCGTGAAAAATTTACATGGATGTTTCAAATGGTTATTTCTTATCTCTATCTCAATTTGTTTATTAACATCATTTTTATGTAATAAAGTTCGTACCAATAATGCGACCTATTATGTTGATTCATGGGGAGGTGATGATGATAACGATGGGAAATCCTTTGCAACAGCATGGCGTTCTTTTAAAAATGTGAATACAACCGAATTCTTACCAGGGGATTCAATCCTTTTTAAATGTAATGGAATCTGGAGCGGGCAACTGTGGCCGAAAGGTTCGGGTAAAAAGGAAAGTCCAATCGTAATTAGCAAGTATGGTCAGGGTAATCCACCTATTTTTAATGGTGAAGGGAGGGTAGCTAATACAGTCTATTTGTACAATCAGGAATATTGGGAATTGCATAATCTTGAGATAACAAATTATAGGGCAGATGATAGTAAATTGAAGCGGGGGATTTTCATATTGGCTGAGGATTTTGGTGTCGTACACCACCTGCACATTAACAATTTGAATATTCATGATGTGAATGGTGATATGAGTACAAGAAAAAACGGCGGTATAATTTTAGAGATTATTGGTAGCGAAGTTCCGACATGGTTCGATGATGTGCAGATTGAGAATTGCATTATTTATGATGTTGATCGTATCGGGATTAATAACTTCTCCAGTTGGGATCGTCGCACTTTGGATGAAAATCTGAATTGGCATCCAAGTCAAAATATAGCCATACGAAATAATTATTTTCAGCGTTGCGGTGGAAATGGATTAATAATTCGCGTGACAGATCGCCCAATTTTTGAACATAATATTTTTAAAAATAATGGAGTGCACGGAACTGGTAATTCAAATTACATATTCAATTGTGATAATGGTCTTATCCAATATAACGAGGCGTATTTAACACATTACACCGATGGTACACCGGATGGAGGAGGCTTTAATAGTGATTGGCGTTGCAAGAACACTATTATACAATACAACTATAGCCATGATAATGAACATGGCGGGCAATTGATTTGCAACGATGGAGGTGTTGGCACATCGTTTAATGATGGAACTATTATTCGCTATAATGTTTATCAGAATAATGGACATCATGTCTTTCGCGTTGCAGGGACACCTACCAATGTAAAAGTATATAACAATACGATTTATGTAGGGCCGGAACAAACTGATATAAAGATTATCTGGCATAAAGATTGGGGTGGCTTTGCAGATGGTATGGAATATTATAATAACATTTTCCATAATCTGGGCAAGAACAGCATTTATGATTTTGGAGAGAGCACAAATAATATATTTAGCCATAATATTTTTTCTGGAATTCAAGCTTCTGGTGAGCCAGATGATGGTAGTAAAATCACAAGCGACCCGCAATTTATTAATGGCGGATTCGGGCAAATCGGCTGGGACAGTGTGAAAGGGTATCAACTTAGTAAAACGTCACCGGCAATAGACACTGGTATTTTAATTCCTGGACATGCGACTGAGGATTATTTTGGGAATCCAGTTCCTTTTGGTGATACACAAATTGATATTGGTGCATTTGAATTTCAGGAGAATCGGAATAACAGAGACAGATGATGAGTAGTAATATAGTAAGAGATTTAAAAAAACTAGCCTATTTTGTATTTATTATGAAGTGTTTGCTCTTGCCTGTCGTACTTCCTGGAAACACTTATTATATTGATGCTTCTCATGGGAATGATGTTGAAAATGGTACATCATCAGTTACTGCCTGGAGATCATTGGATAAGGTTAATTCCAACTCATTTTCGCCTGGTGATTCTATTCTGTTTAAATCTGGTGAAGTATGGGAAGGACAACTTCATCCCGGTGGTTGTGGAGAAGCGGGAAATCCAATAGTGATTAGCAATTACGGTGAAGATGGGTTACCAATATTCAATGGCGGTGGACATACCAGTAAAACAGTTTATTTATCCAATCAATCTTATTGGATAATTCAAAATTTAGAGATAACCAACTATAATGCAAATTCATCTAGTTTGAAGTATGGTATCTATATACAAGGCAGGGATATTGGAGTGATTAATCATATACATTTGAATAATTTAGTTGTTCATGATGTAAACAGTGATTTAGGTGACAGATATAGTGGCGGTATTTACTTTGAAATTACAGGTAGTTCAGTTCCAACCTGGTTTGATGATGTTATTATCGAAGGATGCCATGTTTATGATGTTGATCCCTCCGGGATTGCCAACCAGTCCAGTTGGCGAACCAGATCCATTAATAATAATACTAATTGGTATCCCAGTTATAATATCTTAATTAGAAATAATTTGATTGAGCGCACTGGTCGAAATGGATTGGTAATCAGGGTTGCCGAACATCCAATTATTGAGCACAATATTTTCAAGGAATGTGCAATTAAGGGAACCGGTAATTCGAATTATCCCTACAATTGTGATAATGCCCTCATACAATATAATGAAGCGTATCTTACTCATTATAATTCCGGTGATGCGGATGCCAGTGGCTTCGATAGCGATTATAAATGCCATAATACTGTTATCCAATATAATTATAGTCATGATAATGATTATGGCGCATTGCTGGTGTGTTCTAATGGTAATCTTTCAACAGCATTTAACGATTGTACTATTGTTAGATATAACATATTTCAGAATGATGATCACCATGTAATCAGAGTTTCTGGGAACCCAACTAATACGGTCCTTCATAATAATACTATATACACCGGCTCCCATCTTTCTGGAATTGATATTATTTGGTTTAAAAGCTGGGGTGGATATCCTGACGGAACGTCATTTTATAACAATATATTCAATAATTTATGTCCGAGTAGCAATTATAACTATGGTGCAAGTACAAATAATATATTCCAACATAACCTGTTCTATGGCATTCATCCAAGTACGGAACCTTTTGACTATTACAAGATAACCGACGATCCGCAATTGATTGACCCAGGGATCGGAAGTACAGACTTGGACTCACTTGAGGGATATTTTCTTCAAGCAAATTCACCGGCGATAAATACCGGTCTCATATTGCCAGGACATGCCGACTTAGATTTTTGGGGAAATCCGGTTCCCTTTAACAATTCCAATGTTGACATTGGTGCCTATGAGTTTCAGGGTATTCCTGTTTATAATCCACCTGATTCGGATACCTTATTCAGTGATATTGAATATTTTGGCAATATGAGTAATTGGGCTCCTTTTTTGCCTGATAGATGGGAGATCGTTAAGGATGAGTCAGACCTCCGAATTTATTTAAATAATAGCACATATAGCAGTCCCGATCCAAATAAATTAGGTGAGTATGCTATTGTCAAAGACCGGAGTTATGATGATTTTAATATCAGTTTTAAGGTTAAAACCGCCGAGAATCTTGCTTTAAATATTTACGCTGATTACGCATTTATTTTTGGCTTTGCAGATCAAAATAACTATTGGCATATGCAGTTTAATGCCAATCCAAACTCAAGCAAGTTAGTTAGAGTTACTCCGGGTAAGATTAATGTTATGGCTGTTCTTGATTTTCAAGTTATAAAGGATACTCTCTATCATGAAATAATTGCACAGAAAACCGGAACTACTTTAATAGTGAAATTTGATGGAGAAATTCTGCTAAGTTTAAATAATTCATCTCTGATTGTAACGGGGGCAGTAGGCATTGGTTCTCGCAATGATGCCGTTTACTTTGATGATTTTAACGTTGGTGAAGTAGTTGGGATTGAAAATCATGACCCCAATAATATTCCTGTGGAAATTAAATGTACTGTTTATCCGAATCCCTTTAATAGTACAATAGCTTTTAGGCTCGAACTACCAACTGATGGTAATGTCGACGTAAATATCTTTGATATCATTGGGAGGAAGGTCATCAACTGTAGATTGGGTGCATTAAGTTCGGGAACACATCAATTCTTTTGGGATACTATCGATGATGCCGGTTATGTTTTACCCAGTGGCCTGTATTTATATACTATCAGATGTCAGGAAGAGTATACCAGGGGTCGTATGTACCTGATGAAATAGGATTGAATATGAAAAATTGCTACTATTTTAGAACCCAGATACTGCTCATAATAAGCTTGTTTATAGTATACGATTGCTGTCTTATGAGTAATAAATCAGTAGTGGGGAAAATAGAACACCAGTTGATAAAAAAGGATAAAATATTTCAGCAAGCTAGGAAATATCCTGAATTCACTGTTAACGGTAAATGGACTTTCAGTCAGGATCAGCGTCCGAATTGGTTTGCAGGATTTACCGGTGGTGAATTATGGCTGGTTTACGAAATGACCGGGAATGACAAATTGCGGCGACGGGCAATTACGCATGCGGACCATCTATTAGAGTATTCCACTCTGGATAATACGCATGACATGGGATTCATATTCTTACCAACTTGTGTAAAAGCTTACATTAAAACAGGGGATGTGAAATACCGCCAGGCGGGAATCAAGGCTGCAGAAATGCTCGCAAAAAGGTTCAATAAAAACGGGAAGTTCATCCGTGCTTGGGGACCCTTAGGAACATCTCGTCGTGAAGGTTGGATGATTATTGATACGATGATGAATTTGGAATTGCTCTTTTGGGCCGCTGAAGAAACCGGAACTGATTCGCTCTATGAAATCGCAAATGCGCATGCCCAAACAGCGATGCGAGAAATAGTCAGAGAGAATTATTCATCTTATCATGTAATCGAATGGAATCCACAGACTGGCGAAATTATCGAAAAACGGACACATCAGGGCTATACTCCCGAGTCTACTTGGGCGCGTGGACAAGCATGGGGATTGTATGGTTTTGCCAATGCCTACCGGCGCACAGGGAATAAGGATTTTCTTAAGACATCAGTCGGTATGGCTGATTATTTTATCGACCATCTTCCAGATGATTTGGTACCTTACTGGGATCTTGACTTGGCTAGTAAAGATGTATTGAAGGATGCGTCAGCAGGTGCAATTGCGGCATCCGGGATGTTTCTTTTAGCGGAAGTTGTCAATGATGAAAATATTAAAGACACGTACCGGACTTTCGCAGAGAAAATAACTCAATCACTTATTAATAATTATTTATTCACCCAAAGCCAACGGGAGCGAGAAGAAGGTATCCTATTGCACACAATATACAATTATAATAATGGAAAGGGGGTTAATGAGTCCTATCCTTGTGGTGATTATTATTTTACGGAAGCAGTCTGGAACTTGTGGAAGTTAAAAGGGAATGATCTATAGGCTTTGGTGAAGAAATTCGATTAATCAGATATGTTTATGGAGGAGTTTAGGCAAATGATCGCAAATTTATACAAAATCGGACCTGTCTTCTTGTTAATACTTGCTATGATCGACTGCAGTACAGAGCAAAATTATATTGTTATCACTGCTCACAATAGCTTACATGAAACAAGGGTCAACGAAACAATCGAAATAGAATGGGCAGATATAAAATCAAGTTTTAAGTGTAAAAGTATTAATAGCATACGAATAATCGATCTACAAACAAAAAAAGATGTAATTTATCAGATGCTAGATTATGAAGTGGATGGTACGATTGATCAGTTGATATTTCAGACAGATTTTGCCCCCAATGAATCCAAAACCTTTAAACTGATTAGAAGTAATATCAAAACAGCTGATGAGCTAGAGCAGAAAGTTTATGGCCGGTTTGTCCCCGAACGAAAGGATGATTTCGCTTGGGAAAATGACCATATTGCCTTTCGTATGTATGGCCCCGCCCTGGGAGCAACGGGCGATGTTAACAGTGGTATCGACGTTTGGGTGAAAAGTGTAAGATCTCCGATCATTGATAAGTGGTATGGTAATGGCGAGGACTCCTATCATAAAGATCATGGCGAAGGGCTGGATTTTTATAAAGTCGGTAATTCACGGGGTTGTGGCGGTTTGGGAATTTGGGAAGATGGTGAATTATTTACCTCGCGTACATTCAAATCCTGGAAAATAGTGGCTGCCGGTCCAATCCGCTTCATTTTTGAATTAACCTATTCTCCTTGGGAAGTAAAAAATGGGAAGGTTTCCGAAGTAAAACGTATTTCCTTGGATACGGGTCATAATTTAAATCGCTTCGAGAGTCAGTTTAAACTGAATTATGATCAATCAGAATTAGTTTATGCAGTAGGATTAGCTAAACATGAAAAGCAGGGCACAGGAGAGATCAGGTTCCACGAACAAATTGGTGTTTTGAGCTTCTGGGAACCAAGTACGAAAGGTAACGGGAATTTGGGTACGGGAATAATTTTCGATCCCGCCAATTTTGTAAAAACGGTAAATACTGATGATCATCATTTTGCTCTTGCTAAAACGGGTACTGGAATGAAAGCTACCTACTACGCTGGTGCCGGTTGGGATAAAAGCGGTGATTTTCCCGATGCTGAAAGTTGGCTCAAATATTTGACGCAATATGCAATGTACTTGGCTAGTCCAGTCGAAATTTCAATTTCCGGAAAGCGATAATAATTTTTCAATCCAAGTACGGTACAATAATTTGAATGGAATAAAAACAGTTTGAAAGG
>Ga0265594_1002828_pt1 | contig 11973 bp, 6 predicted proteins | sample saktaG_11_FD_190147 | JGI IMG/M metagenome (GOLD analysis project Ga0265594, IMG submission 190147) | Saline water microbial communities from Sakinaw Lake, British Columbia, Canada - sak_2011_5_24_80m | ecosystem: Environmental > Aquatic > Non-marine Saline and Alkaline > Saline ... | reverse complement strand
TTTTCATATTCAGAATCATCTCTTCCAGGACCATAAGAAGTAGATATACGCAATTCAATTTCTTTTTGGTACCAAGGCAATCTATTAATTTTCAAACCAATATCCCCCACAACGACAACCTTACCTCTTTTTCTTGTTAATAGTAGCGCTTGATTAATAATTTCATCATTTGCTGGATTAGCAGCAGTGATAATAGTCGCATCTGCTCCTTGTGAATTAGTAAGATAATTAATTTTATTTAAAAGATTCTTCTCTATGGGAGAAAAAACATTAATTAATCCATTTTCTTTGGCTTTTTTTATCCTATCTTTGGAAAGTTCAAGACCAATTACTTTTATTCCGCTTGCCAAAAGAATTTGAGCTGTTAATTGGCCTACTAATCCTAAACCAATAACTACAGCGCTTTCTCCAACGCGTAAATCAGCTTGCCTGACACCTTGTAAAGCAATTGCGCCTACTGTAGCAGAACAAGCATCTTCAAAAGAAACTCCATCAGGGACTTGTACTGTTAAATTTCTTGGAACAGCTATAAACTCAGCATGGGAAGCAATATTTGCTCCTGCGCAAGCAACAATATCTCCTTTTTTAATATCAACAATATTCTTCCCAACTTTAATCACGCGTCCACAACAACTATAACCAGGAGTTACTCCTGCTTGGAGCATACCTGTCACTATTTTATATGCATTAGAAATTCCTTGATCTTTTACTAGTTTTAACTCTTTAGCTAATTTAGTTGGATATTTTAAAATTTTCAAAGGTAAAGGTTTTCCTGAAAAATTCAAACTTGATAATTCTGCACCAGAAGAAATTAAAGAAAACAGATTTTCTACTAGAACCTGATTAGCTCCACATCCTGGTGTTGGAACTTCTTCTATAATAACTTTCCCTTGTTTAAAAACTAATTGTTTCATAATTTAATTAGAAATCTTATTCCATTCCTCGTTTTCTATTAATTTTATAAAATCTTCGCTAGCCTGTTTGAAATCAGGATTTAACTCAGCTGCTTTTTGCGCATAATATATAGCTCCTTCCTTATTATGCATCTTGCCATAAGTAGCAGCCAAACCAGTATATAAAGAAATCTCCTCTGGATCTATTTGCATAGCTTGTAAATAAAGCTTTGCTATAGTTTCATACTTCTTATCTTTTATACAAAGATTTATTACAGTTAAAATCTGATTTTTATCTTTAAAAGAAAAATTAAGCTCAGCCGCTTTTATTAAGTTCTCATCCTGTTTCTCAGTATTTCCTAATTCATTATAAGCCACGCCTAAAATATAATAAGCTGTGGCAATTGTAGGATCAATTTCAATAACTTTTTGCGCTTCCTGAATACCTTTTTCAATCTCTCCATTTAATAAATAAAACTTTGAGGCAAATAAATGTGTCTGCGGAAAATAAGGAAATTGAGAAAGCATCATTTCTGTTAATTCTTCAGCTTTCGAAAGCCATTTTTGATCCCACTGGGAAAGCATTGTTTCCAAATCTGCCGTTGTGCTTATTAAGCCAAACCTCCATGGTCTTTTTTTAATCCTTTCTTCAGCTAAAGGAATCAATGCTTCTAATATCTTTTGCCTGTTCTCTTCTTCAATTCTAAAACCATGCAAAGAATATGTTTTTTTTACTCCAATAACAATATCCTCCTCAAAAAAATCCGGATTATTTATTATTCTTTTTAATTCTTGAAAAGATTCTTCTCCTTGGCCTTGTTTCATAAAATAACCAGTTCTAGAAATTCCTTTACTTACTAAATAAGGCTTTATAACCCACTCCGTTGTACTAAAAACAACAAAACAAATAGTAGTAATAGCTAACAATCCTTTTCCCATTTTTAAAGCATAATCATTCTTTTCCCTTTTAGCACCTTCAAAACTGTCATTTCCGTCTGGACTGTCATTCCCATGTGTCTTGTCATTCCCGCGTAAGCGGAAATCTCTAATATAAAGCGATGAAATAAAAGCCAATAACAAAAAGAACATCAAATAACTTTCATGAAAATCAAAAATAAAAACATTCTGAATAAAATATCCGATTAAACAACCTCCTAAAGCCAATGATGGTAAAAACCATTCTTTCTTTTTTCTTAAACGATTCAAAAAATAAAAAGCTATTCCAAATATTGAAAGATAAGACAGAAAGCCAAAAATACCATTGGTAGCCAAGACCTCCATTGGTTTATTATGCGCTCTGTCAAAATAAAAATCTTCTGGTAAATATTTTAGGACCTCTGGATTAAAATTTGTTATATAAGCAGCTTCATAATTTTCCTGTCCCCAGCCAAATAAAGGCTTTTGTAAAAAACTTTTCCAGGCAGTACCTGCTGACATAATTCTGGAAACTGCTGTTGGGTCTGATAAGGAAATGGAAGAGAATCTACTTAGAATTTTATTATTCTTCACAAAATCAGTATTTTTTGCACTAAAAGTAAAAACAGATAAAATTAAAATACTAACCAAAAAAACAATGGATATCTTTTTAAAAGGAGCGAGTAAGTCCGACTTCCCTTCAAAGTTGGACCGCAAAAACATAATGCCCAAAGCGATGAATGCAATGCTAATTAAATAACCAATCATAACTCCTCTAGTCAAAGTAACAAAAATGAGAAAGCTTTGTCCTAGAAAAACGGGCATCCACCAATTAAATAATTTTTTATCAAGTGTATATTGCTTAAAATAAAAATAAAGAGCCAAAAAAGCGTTAAAAAGCAAATAAACAGCAAAATATGAAGGATTACCAGTATAACCAGCTAAACGACCGCCAATCATTTGAGCGGTAATTTTTCCTATGTCTGAATAAGCAAAAAGAGCTATTATTGAATAAAGAATGCTTATTCCAATTTGAATTTTTAAAATCTTTTCTATCTCAAAACGGTCAAAAGTTGTTGCAATAATTAAAAAGAAAATTATAAAATGCAATATTCCAAACACTCCTTCCATTCTTTCATTATTAGAAAAAAAACTATAATTAAAATCTATCCCAAAAAGAGCGGAGATAAATAAAATAATTCCAAAAATAATTACTGCCTTAGACAAAGAAGTTAAAAAGATTGAAGAAGTTTTACTTTCTTCATGAGGCCGACTTCTAATCAACCAAAAAACCCAAACCACTAACATTAATCCTACTATTAACCTAAAAGCAGTGGCTTTGGCAATAATAAAAGGAAAATAAGTAGCAGTATCAACAAAAAAAGGGGTAAATAAAACGGTAACAATAAGATAAAAAAGAATTGTCTTTAGTTTATTCATTATTCGTTATTTATAATCTTTGATTCACTTTTACTCGTGTCAACGGTCCAAAATAACCAGTAGTGATAATTCCTTGAAGAGCCTGATAGCGCTTAACAGCCGCTTGAGTTAAAGGTCCAAAATATCCTGTCACTAATCCTTCTGGATAAATCCCCTGCCCTAAATTTGCTAAAAATTGCTGCAAACATTTTACTTCAGAAGAAGTCATTCCATAATAAAGGTCTCCGGAAAAAACTGAGCAATATTGGTTGCTTTGATTGGTTTTCATCATCGCTAACTGCAATTGTAAACTTGCTATTTTCCTTTTTAACTCTGCAATCTTTTGCAAAAGACTTTCAACGGCTTGCTCTTCAATCTGAGAATCATTTCCTAAATTTTGGACTTCCCAAGAATAATAATAAACATTATCTTCCTGACCATTAGAACCAATAAAAGGAATAAAATAAATTGCTTTATTTTCACTTCCAATTCCTTTAATATAAACTTCCTGAATATTGACAGAAGAAAAATCCAAATAACCCACTGTTTTTTTGTTATTAACGCCTTCAATAACATAAGGAATTTTAGAAATTGGCGTTTGTTCAGGAATAGTAAATTTTAATTTTATTATTCCCGAACCACCAGCAATTTTTTGCCATTTTGCGTTCCAAGGCTTTAAAGAATCAGTAACTGATAGAGAACTCTTACCCTGCGTTGGTATATAATAAGTATAGGGAAAAACTATAAGATTCTGTAAATAAGAATCTGTGTAACAATATTTCTCACTAACAGAACAATCATTCACAATATTAGTAATAAGCCAATTCATAAAAATATCTGAAAAATCTTCAGAAAATCCATTTTTCTGTAAAGCATAATTAATAGCATTTACTCCAGACTTGGAGGAATGCAAAGAATCGACTAAGATATTAATGCCATAATGTTCAACCAGATACTGGGTTAATAAATTAACTTTAGCATAATCATAATTAGTATTATCCCAACTTAACAAAGAAATATTTGTATTGTTCAAAAACTGCTGTACTCTCATATGTAAATTACTATTAGCCCAATCTTTTTCATAACCTAATAATGTTTCTGTATATTCTGCCCGAGCTTCATTCAACCAAACTTCTTCATTAGGATTTTGTTTAAGAGTAATCAAATGCATAAATTCGTGAGCTAAATGATAGTTCAAGTTATTTTGGGATAATGGAAGAATATTATCAGCATTTAAATATATTATCTGTCCTTCATTAGAACGGGAATAAATTTGTGATGAATAATTATCTTCTGTCTGCATATAACCACCAATTATTACTTTCATTTGATGAAATACAACAATAATTCTTGAATCATTATCAATTCCTGGATTATCTTCAAAGCCAAAAGTTTGGGTTAATATTGGATAAATCCTATATTCAAACTCATTGCTTAAATCATAAAGCTTATTATTAATTTCATTTTTATTTACAACGGTTAAATTATTAAACCATTGTTTATCTACGTAAAAATATAATTTATTTGTAATTTTCATAAGCTGAGCATCTATTTTACTATTGCCTGATAAATCATAGTCTAACTGAATATTAAAAGAACGCTCCTCACCTAAGTTAGATGCCTGAGTAAAAACTGGAATAAAGAACATTATTCCTAAAACAAATCCTAATATAAATTTCCGCTTTTGAAAAAACATTAACTATATATTAACAAAAAAAAGAAAAAAAACAAAGAGATACAAGAGGTCGGACTTCCGACGGAAGTCCGACCTCTCTAAACAAAAACCGCCCCAAAGGGCGGTGTTTGTTTATCCTGTAAAGTAGGATAAAACCTGCAAGGAAAGGTTAGAACTTCAAGAGTAGAGCAGGAGCCTTCAAGGCTGTTAAACCAGTATTTTGACTGACTGCCCCGCCAAGAGCAGTAACAGTATCCCAAACAATAGTATTCATGCTTACATTATAGTAGCCATTACTAGTTTTATTTGATGCATTAACATAAACAGTACAAACTGAAGTTGCTCCACTAGGAATTCTCCATTCTCTATCGGTAGTACCGCCCTCAATAGCATTTGAATCACAAGTCCAAGTTGAGGAAGAAGCATTTAAAGCACCAGCGCCAACATCAATAGTTGGATAGAATCCAGCGCTTGCTCCTTTAGTATTTCCATAGCTAGTATTACTTGCTGCAGGCAAGTAAATATCACCACCATTAGCAGTAATACTAATTCCAATAGTGAAATCACCAACATCATTAATTGTTGTGGTGCTACTATCAGATCTAACTGATGAAGCAGAGGTCAAAGCAAAAGTAGGAGAAGCAGTATAAACTTTTATCGTACCACCAACTACAGCTGAATGAGTTAAACTTAAAGTAGCGCCATTAGTATCAACGCCACTCAAGGCAGCATTAACTGTACCAGTAACTTTTAATGACTCTCCTGATATCGTTGTACTAGCGCTAACAACACCTTTTACTGTTAAAACTTTTGTTACACCAGCTGAAACAGGTAAAGTAAAAGTACTCCATGTCAATGCACCAGTAGTAGTTGTTGCAGCACTTGCTAATAAAGTAGCACCATCATATAACTCTACTGCGGACATAGCAGAATTACTATTAGTATCTACATTAATAGTTCCACTCTTAAAAGTAGCATCAATATTCTCTACTTTTACGTTGAACTTAAGCAAATCAACTCTAGTTGTAGCAGTTTTACTAACAAGAGCATTTCCTGAAAGAGGGTTATCAATAGCCGCGGAAAGAGTTACTGAAGGAGCATCAGCTGCCGCAGTAGTAAACGAATAAGCTGTTAAAACTGTAGCAGGACCATAAACATTCAAATTAGCTGTATCAACACCTCTTACCCCATTAGCGGGAATAAGGGTGGTAATAGCGCCTTTATACTGAGGGACAGCAAGAGCTGAAACCTTAAGAGAAATGATTTTTTCAGCATCCTTAGCTAATAAAAGATCTAATCCATCAAAAGTTAATTGATAAGTAGTAGCCCAAGTAACTTCAGTTAAGTTAGTAGAATTAACAGCGACTTCTTTAAGAAGAGTAGAGCCATCCCAAAGCGAAATAGAACTCAAGTCTCTCCAAGGAAAATCAGTAGCAATTCCAACTTGAACAAGAAATCTTTTAACTCTAATGTCAGAACTAGTAGCTTTCATTTTATAAGCAGCTATTTCCTTGTTAATTCCACCACCATAAACTGTTACAGTGCCAGAAGCAGGAATCGCGTATTGAGTAACTGTTAAAGTTCCTTCTGTTGCTCCGACAGTAGTTGTTCCAGAACATGGATCACCAGTTGTTGAACTATATCCAACAGCTGAAGTACAACCAGCAGGATAGCTAACTACACCTGAACATGATAGTCCGGTAGTAGTACTAAAACCAACGGCTGAAGTACAACCAGCAGGATAAGTCACTGCACCAGAACATGATAGTCCGGTAGTAGTACTAAAACCAACGGCTGAAGTACAACCAGCAGGATATGTAGTTGAAGGAACCACTGCAGTACAATACAAATCATTCAAAGCGCCTCGGGTCAAAGGACCAACATAACCAGTGTTAATAATTCCATTTGATGTCTGGAAAGTTTTAACAGCAGCTAAGGTAATAGGCCCGAAATAACCAGAAGTTGGTGTTACCCCTAATTTGATTTGAAGATCCTTAACAGAGTCTGATGTCATTCCCTGTTGTAAATCAGTCTCAAAACAAACTGCGGTAGCACTAGTTGTTGGCACTGAAGTCTGAGCTAGAAGCCCATTATACAGAGCTGTCAACTGAGCTAATTGATCTACCAGTGTCTGATATTCTGCATCAGTAATTGCTCCAGCGAATGGAGTAGCTACAGAAACAGTAAAGAGACAAGCAAGACCAAATGCAATAATTTTTTTATTCATTTTTATTTAATCGATTTTGTTAATTTTGATGTTATTAACGACCTGCCTTGAAACTAATGAAGAGCGCTCTTGATGCACCCATCAGTTCCTTATGGGCAATAACGTTTTACCTAGCTAAAAGATTTCGCCAGGTGAATCCAATATCTCTGGTGTTGAAGTTTCGACCTGAACATCCAAAGAGTGGATTGACAATAGTTGATTAATACTTTCAATCTTATCTATCGCTGTTAAGCAATCATTAGCTTTATAAGCATTACTTGCTTCTAATAATAAATTCTTACATTTTGTAATATCATCAGAAGACCATTGGTGTAATTTCCCTTCTGTATCAGTAAAATATTTTCCAATTTCTTCTAATTTATTTTGTAAATAGCTAGGACATTGATTAATTTCTTCCGTAGTTTGTATGATCAGAGCAAGAACCTGAGATTGAGAATTTTCTACGCTTTGATTTAATACTTCTCTTTCTTTTTCTTCCAAAGGAATTTCATCTGCAAGATTTTTTAAACCTTTACTTCTTTCTTGAATATCTTTTGAAATATTTAAAGCGACTTGTTTGTTATTTATATTTTTAATTTCCTGTGAAACAATTTCTAAATCTTTTCCAATATTTTTTGCAATGACACTAACTTCTTTTTCATGATTCTTAACTTTACCTAAATCTTCCATTCTTGCTTTGGCAACTTCCAAACGAACAACTGGTTTTGTATTTTCAGAAGCAAAATGAATTTTAGCATTCTGAGTTAAAGTTTTTATTGGATATAAAACATTACCAGGTAAAGTTGTTTGAGCAAAAGAAACAGAAAAAACAAAAAAGAAAGCCATTAAGGAAGGAATCAATACTTTTTGATATTTAGGAATAAACGAAAAAATCGCCAATTTGACTTTTGGCTTGTATAAAGAATTTTGCGGTTTGGTTTCTAAAATATTAGATTTAAGCCAAAAAGCCCAATCTTGATTAGGCTTTATCTGTTTTAAATCTTTTAAATTTTTAATAAGGTCTTTTTCTTGCATAATTTCTTCTACTACAGAAGACGTAGAAAACAGGGATTTGTTACACTTTCTTGCGTATTTCAACTTAACAGCATATTTTTTATTGTTTTATAAATTTAACCGTATTTTTTTATCATTTTATCGAAAAAACTACACTTATTAATATAATATGCTTTTATCCACGCAAAAACAGTCTTTTCTCATAAATTCTATTATTTATTCATTCTTAGTACCCATATTTGGGTACCTTTAGTGGAAAAAACACGCCTCTTGACTAAATAAATTAATAGCCACAATTTAATAACAAATAATTATCCAAAATCTATTTCACTTCTAATTGTTCTTTTAATGCTTGTAATGCCCTATGAATTATTACTCTCACATTCCCTTCTCTTTTTTTTAATATCTGAGCGATTTCTTTACTTGATAAATCGTCTATGTAGTGCCAAATAATAACATCAGCATAAATAGGCTTTATATTCTGAATAACCTTTCTAATTCTCTTCATTTCCAAAGTTAATTCTATCTTTTCAACAAAAGTAGGTCTGGCAACCTGAAAATCAGCTATTTCTCCAACTTTATCTAGAGAAAGAGGTTTTTTGCTTTTTGAACGATAAAAATCAATTATTTGATTCCTCGCTATTCTATAAAGAAAAGCAGTTGGATTAGAAATTTCAGAATCTTGTCTTTTCCACAACTTTAAAAAAGCTAAAGATGTTAAATCTTGAGCTGTTTCAGTTGTATCTACACGTAAATAGATAAAACGAAAAACTTTATCTATGTTTTTGTTATAAAACTCTGAAAATTCTTTCTTATCCATAATTATCTAAATATTTGAAATCACTTTAGCTAATTTCTTAGAATCATGACGAAGTAATGGTCCTTGTCTTAATAAACGAGCAAATATCACTTTTGGTTTTTTCCAAGAACTTAATGTTTTTTTATCATATTTTACCAATTCCGCTTTTTCTTTATTATATTTGCCTAAATAACAATTCTTTGGTTTTTCAATATTAACAAGGAAGTAGTCAATTACTCCTTTTCCAAGATATTTCTCTAATGTAGCAAAAAAATCCTCTGCTGTAAACTTATTTGTCTCCCCGTATTTTGTCATTGTATTACAGATATAAACTTTCTTTGCTCGTGATTTCTTTATTGCTTCTTTTATCCCTTTTACTAAAAAATTAGGAATAATACTTGTATAAAGATCACCTGGTCCAGCAATAATAATATCTGCTTCCTTAATGGCCTTAATGGCTTCTTTATTAGCTTTAGGCTCTGGATTTAAAAATACTTCTTCAATAAACAAACTTCCATCATGTTTAGGAACATCAATATTTGATTCTCCCACTACAAGAAGATCATTTTCCAAACGAGCAAAAAGACGCGTATAATCTAAACTTACAGGAATAACTTTTCCTTTAATTCCTAAAATCTTTGATGCTTCTTTAACAGCTTGATTAAAATCACCTGTTATTCTTTCCAAAGCAGTTAAAAAAAGATTACCAAAACTATGACCCTTTAAACCTGTTCCGTTTTCAAACCTGTAATTAAATAAATTAGCTAAAACCGGGCTATCAGATGAAAGAGCTACTAATACTCTTCTAATATCTCCTGGAGGTAAAATACCAAATTCTTCCCGTAAAATTCCTGAAGAACCACCATCATCAGCTGTTGTAACAATTGCAGATAAATGAAAAGGATAATCTTTTAAGCCAGTTAAGACAGTAAACACACCAGTGCCTCCACCGATAACTACAATTTTTTTCATACAACAAAGTTAATGAGCTTATCTTCAACAAAAATAACTTTTTTGATTTTCTTTTTTCCTAAGTATTTTTTTATCAATGGAGAGCTTTTTGCTAATTTTTCAGCTTCTGCTTTATTAATGCCTTTTTTGATTTTTAATTTAGCCCTTATTTTACTATTTACTTGAGCTATTAATATAAAATTCTTTTCTTCTATTAATTGAGATTTATAAGAAGGCCATCTTTCTCTACCAATAGATTTTTGATGGCTTAGATATACATTCCATAATTCTTCAGACATATGAGGAGCTAATGGAGACAAAAGTAAAACCAAGCTTTCTAAATGTTTTCTATTTATTTTTTCCAAAGGAACTTCATATAATTCATTAACATATTCCATTAAAGAACTGATGGCTGTATTAAAATGAAGTTTTTCCAAATCTTCTGTTACTTTCTTAATGGTTTTATGCCTTGTTTTTTCTAAATTCTTTAAATTCTCTTTCATTTTCCTCTTTGCCTCTGGAGTCAGAATTAATTTTTCTTCTTTTTCCTTTTTCTTAGATTTTTTGATAACTATTGGATTCTTCTCAGTTACCAAATACCAAACCCTATTAAGAAAACGATATATTCCAACAACTCCTTGGCTACCCCATGGTTTTGAAAAAGATAAAGGACCCATAAACATCTCATACATTCTTAAACTATCAGTTCCATATTTTTTAATAATATCATCAGGACTTATTACATTTCCTCTTGATTTAGACATTTTTTCTCCATCTTCTCCTAAGATAATACCTTGATTAATTAAGCGAGAAAATGGTTCTGGAGTAGAAACAATTCCAATCTCATAAAGGAATTTATGCCAAAAACGAGCATATAAAAGATGTAAAACAGCATGCTCTACTCCTCCGATATAAACATCTACTGGCATCCAGTTTTTTTCTCTTTTAATATCAACTAATTTTTTCTTATTCTTTGGATCTAAATAACGCAGAAAATACCATGAAGAACCTGCCCATTGAGGCATTGTATTTACTTCTCTTTTGGCTGGGCCTTTGCATTTTGGACATTTTACATTTACCCAAGAAGAAATATCTGCTAATGGCGATTCATTCTTCCCACTTGGTTGATATTTTTTAACTTCAGGTAATTTTAATGGCAATTGACTTTCTTTTAAAGGAATATTTCCACACTTAGGACATTTAATAATAGGAATAGGTTCTCCCCAATATCTTTGACGAGAGAAGACCCAATCCCTTAATTTATATCGTACATTTTTCTTCCCTCCGATATAGAGAGCAATCTTTTCTTGAGCTATTTTTGAAGGGGTACCATCAAAAGGACCAGAATTCATTAGTATTCCATCTGATGAAATAACTTCTTTTATTGGTAAACGAAACTCTTCAGCAAACTGAAGATCCCGTTCATCATGAGCAGGAACAGCCATTATGGCTCCAGTTCCATAACTTATTAAAACATAATCAGATATCCAAATTGGTATTCTCTCTCTATTAGCAGGATTTATAGCATAAGCTCCAGTGAATACTCCTGTTTTTTCTTTAATATCAGCTTGCCTTTGAAAATCTGATTTTTGCGAAGTTTTTTCGATATAGTCATTAACTTCAGAAAGTTGAGATTCAGAAGTAATTTTTTTTATTAAAGAATGCTCAGGAGCCAATACTAAATAAGTAGTCCCAAAAATTGTATCAGCTCTAGTTGTAAAAACTTTAATATATTCTTCATGTCCAACAATCTTAAATTCTATATCCACTCCTTCAGAACGGCCTATCCAATTTTTCTGCATTGTTTTTACTCTTTCAGGCCAATCTAATAAATTTAAATCTTTTAATAGCTTATCTGCATAAGCTGTTATTTTTAAAATCCATTGTTTTAATTTTTTTCTTTCCACTAAAGTATTACAACGATCACATTTACCTCCAACAACTTCTTCGTCAGCTAAAACAGTTTTACAAGATGGACACCAATTAACAGAAATTTCATCTTCATAAGCTAAACCATGTTTATAGAGTTGTAAAAATATCCATTGAGTCCATTTATAATAATTAGGATCTGTTGTATTAACTTCTCTTTGCCAATCATAAC
>Ga0265594_1002826_pt1 | contig 11982 bp, 12 predicted proteins | sample saktaG_11_FD_190147 | JGI IMG/M metagenome (GOLD analysis project Ga0265594, IMG submission 190147) | Saline water microbial communities from Sakinaw Lake, British Columbia, Canada - sak_2011_5_24_80m | ecosystem: Environmental > Aquatic > Non-marine Saline and Alkaline > Saline ... | reverse complement strand
TCAAACAACAGCGTGAGAAAAAACCTTGGATACTCGGCTCGAACAAAGTTTTGCTTCAATGAGTTAAGATTATTATATGCACTATACATTTTACTTCTTAGAAGATTTAATTCACAAGAGGAAAGCTCTCGTGTACGTATATTTGCGTGGGAAAGGTCATAGAAAGAGAAATCATCCGAATTTGTGAGCAATCCTTCCTGTATTATCTTCTCGCGGATACCTGTTTTAAGAAATGGTGTAAGCAGCATGAACAGGGGCACATCGATATGATTTTGTTGAGCAAAATGGAAATGATCCCAGAGTGTTTCAGCATCATCATCGGGATTGCCAAGAATGAATCCTCCAACCACAATGAGGTTGTTCCTGTGCAGAAGTTCGATCGCATGGGTTGTTTGTTCGAGTACGCGCTTGTCTTTTGAGAGGAACTGGACATTTTCCTTCTTAATGCTTTCGATACCGAGAAACACGACCTTGAAACCAGCCCGAGCCATGAGTTTCACAAGATTCGGATCACGGGCAATACCTGCCACACTTGCCTGGATCGTGTAGTGAATATTCTGCAATCCATGTTTGAGAATTTGTTCGCACACTTCTACAAGATGAGCCGGATTCACAAAGATATTATCATCTATGAAGAAGATTGCTTTTGCACCAAGAGATGAAGCATTTTTTATATCTTCTATTACTCTTTCGACAGGATATTTTCTGAATGTCCTTCCATACATCTGTGGCATGCAGCAGAAATCACATTGCATGGTACATCCTCGGGATGCTTCGACCACATCACCCCGTTTTCCAAAAATAGAGTAGTGTTTTGTGATTCTCGAAGATCGATCTGGAAGCTGTATTTTCTCAAGGTCGAGGATCGGCTGGCGTGGATTATGAATGAATTGTTCCTTCACTTTGTAGGAAAGATTGGGTAATGCCGAGATATCATCCTTGCCGTCAAGCGCCTTTATCAACCTGCTGAATGCTTCTTCTCCCTCACCTCGAACGAGATAATCTATATATTTTTTTTCTTTTAATTCTGAAATTTGATCATAAGCAAGTGTTGGATGGTATCCACCAAAAATCGTGATAATATTAGAATTTATATTTTTTATTATTTTTGCAATCTCAATTGCTGTTTCATATTGAAAACTCATACATGTCAAGCCGACAATCTGAGGTTTGAATTTTTTTAGTAAATTGATAATGTATCTTCTCAAATTGTGTTGTACCATGAGCAGGTCAGCGATCACGACTTTCTCGACATACTCTTGGTATAGGTTGCCGGAAAGTGAAGACAATCCAAGTGAGGGGACGCGCATTCCCTTATAAAATCCCACGGTATAGTTGGGCATGGAGAGAAGCAAAATTCTCTTTTTCATAGTAAATCCTATTAGACAAAAAACTACCTGTATAACATTTCTTTGACAACTTTTTCATTACTCTGCTGTAATATTGCATTATGAGTGCTTCACAAAAATTCGCAGTAGATAAGATGTTTGGCAGATTGGCAAAATGGCTTCGCCTGCTTGGTTATGATACATTTTATATGAACAAGATCAAGCCCGTAACACTCCTCAGCATTGCACAGAGTGAAGACCGAATTATCGTTACAAAGCATCATTATTTTCTGAAACACCCCTTTCCTGTTCCCATTCTTTTCCTTCACTCAGATACACTTAAGGAGCAGCTCCAAGAAATCCATAAAGTATATGCACTTCATGCTGAACGAGTATTCACGAGGTGTCCTCTTTGCAACAGCAAAACCACTCCCATCGAAAGAGAAAACGTGAAGAAACTTGTGCCGGAGTATGTATTCCGTACTCATGACCACTTTCAACAGTGCATACGATGCGGAAAAATATATTGGCAAGGCACCCATCCGGAGAGAGCAATGGCTTGGCTGAAAGATATTGAATTATGAGTTGACGTAGAGTAATGAAAAATGAAAAATAGGAAATTTAAAATGGAAAATATGGAGTTGACGACTCCGTCGTCTTATATACCCAATAACTTATTGATAAAAAAACTAATCCTACTTTTTGCTATCGTAATATTGATACCTTCTATGTTTCTTTCTGCAAACGACAAATATATCACCTACACGCAAAGCTTTCCCTGGATAGGACCAGAAGGTGAAAATCCGGAGGTCGTCTTCGCTGATTTGATTGAACAGGAAAGACTCATAGCGGTTTATTCTCATGATTTTCATGTGTTCTGGTTTGACCCCTGTAATGGTTGGCAAAATGATGGAGGTAAAATCAGGAATGATTGCGAATACAAAATAAAAATACTTCGTGATGTTCCAAATAATCATAAAGAACATGTTGTCCAAGTACCTCCAAACAGAGATCCAACCACGATCATTGTCGATATCAACGGCACGGGCAATTATACAACAATCCAAGAAGGAATAAACAACTCAATAAACGGTGATACGGTATTAGTCTATCCCGGAACCTATTATGAGAATATTAATTACGATGGTAAAAATATTACTGTTGCCAGCTTATACATTAATACACAGGCAGATTCGTTTATCCACCAAACCGTAATTGACGGCAATCAGAATGGAAGTGTGGTACGTGTTATAGATAATGAAGATAATGCTTGTATTTGCGGCTTTACTATCAAGAATGGTTCGGGAACAGTTTATGCATACTATTATTTTTTTGGAGGAGGTTTATATATCAAAAACTCAGATTTTTTAATCGAACACTGCATTATTGAAGATAATACAGCACATTATGGGGCAGGGATAGAGTGCAATAATTCAAACCTTGATTTAGTTGATACTACAATTCGTTATAATCATGCATTTGCTTCAAGTGGAGGTATAAATTTCTACCAATCAACAGTGAATTTTAGCAGTATTAATCGCTGCAATATTTATGAAAATTATGCTGGAAGTGCTAGCGATATAGGTATTTCATACTCTCCAGTAATGAATATATATGTAGATACCTTTACCGTTATGGAGCCTTCATCTGATTTTATTCTTGGTAATGAAGGGAGTAATGTAATAGAAATACTAAATGCAAAGATAGGACCGATTAATCAAGATTTATATGTTAGTACTAGCGGGGACAATTCAAACAGTGGATTAACTATTGAAGAGCCATTGAAAACTATTTCCTATGCTTTATTAAAAGTTGCATCTGATAGTACGCATCATAATACAATACATATAACAGATGGGATATATTCACCATCATTAACTGGTGAAAAATTCTCATTAAATTGTCGTAATTATGTGTCATTACTCGGTGAAAGTGAAGAAAGTACAATTTTAGATGGTGAGAATTTAGCTTCATTAATAACATGCCATTGGTTTGATGATAATTGTTCAATAGAAAATATTACTATAAAAAATGGTAGTGCCCGTTTTGGTGGAGGGATGTATATTAATGATAATTCCAATCCAATATTCAGAAATGTTACTTTAAAAAATAATTTAGCAGATATAGGATCAAGTATTTATTGTTCAGATAATTGTAATCCAATATTCAAAAATGTAACTATAAAAGGGGATCTTTCTGTCCTTTTAAGTAGTGAGCCAATATCAATACGCGATAATAGTGATCCTGTATTTATTAATTGTATCATACGCGGTAATGTTATTGATCCTGATGGAACAGGAGCAGGAGCTATTGGATGCGTGGGACATTCCAATCCGATATTACTCAACACAAAAATTGTAAATAACAATGATTACTACACCAGTGGAATACAAAGCTATAACGGATCTGAGGACGAGAATCCAATTTTGATTAATTGTACAATATGTGACAACTCTGATTGTTCCCACGGAATTATTTATCTACTGGCACACGCAAATATTACTTTAATAAACTGTAATTTACGTAATTATGCAGAAGATGAAATATTTTTTTCTACATCAGGAGATCCGGATACCGTCATGATTTCATACTCTAACATCAAAGACAGCATCAATGGCATAAACACCAATAACAACGGAACCATTATCTGGGGAGATGGCAACATAGACGAAGACCCGCTGTTTGTTGGAGGCGATCCGTTCAGTTATGAGTTATCGCAATATTCTCCCTGCATCGACGCTGGCACACCGGACACCACAGGACTAAACCTTCCTGCAACGGACTTAGCGGGTAATCAAAGAATTTATAACGGGAGAATAGATATTGGAGCATATGAGTATCAAGGAGTTGGCATAGATGAACCGGATACTAGTTTTATTCACAATTTGTATTTATTCAATAATACTCCGAATCCTTTTAAGGAATCCACGACAATATCTTTTATTTCAGCAGATTATGAAAGGATAAAAGATTATACGCTTTCTATTTACAACACAAAAGGTCAGCTTGTGAAAAGATATGAGGGGAACAAGGAGAATTTTTGGGTAAGAACAGAAATTGTGTGGGATGGTACAGACGAGCAGGGCAAGCAGGTCTCACCAGGCACATTTCTCTATAAACTGGAGTATAATGGACATGCGGTAGTGAGGAAGATGGTCTTGTTGCGATAAAGCGTAAAAGCGGTGGATAGTAACTCAACATTCCAATGTTGAGTACGCAAGATTGGAATCTTGCGCTACTTATTTAACAAGAATGTCATTCTCGCAGAAGCGGGAATCCAGTATTTACCAAGCCTCTGAACCGTTGCGAAGAATTCTTGTGGAATCCGTTCGCAAGGGTCTTGCTTTAATTTTACATCATTAATCAGTACTTGAAAGTTGATTTTCAGTTACATTCATTTTTATCTCAGCGTTCTTTGTGTGATTTATTTCCTTTGCGAACTTTGCGTAAAACAATAATGCCGTCACGGAATGGTCCATGATGGCTCAGAGTATTTATATTTTGTGTTCATTCGTGTTAATCCGTGTTAATTAGTGGTTAATACATCTCAAGATAGGCGCAAAGCTTCATAAAATTTGACACTGCAAAGTGCGGTCATAAATTGTGTTCCAAATCAAAATGTATTAAACGGAGTACATATATATGAAAAAAGATATTCATCCAAAGTATCAAAAATGTGTGGTGAAATGCGCATGCGGAAATACCTTTGAGACCAAAGATACCCTATCGGAAATCCACGTGGAGATATGTTCGGAATGCCATCCATTCTATACTGGTAAAAAGAAATTAATGGATAGCGCAGGACGCATCGAAAAATTCAGAAAAAAATACAGCAAATTCGAGACAAAAAAAGAAGAAAAAGAGCAATAGCATTTCTCCTCAGGGGAGTTTTACACACCTTGAACCCATCAAAATTAAAGACTCAATAGGATACTTTTACCAAAAATTTAAAGCTTATGAAAAAAAAACAGGAAATAGCTGTGGGCGGACAGGCAGTTATTGAGGGCGTCATGATGCGCGGACCTCAGCATATTGCCACTGCTCTACGAAAAAAGGACGGACACATCATCCTGAAAAAAGAGGAATTCGTTTCCAAGACAAAGACAAATAAATTCTTTGGCTTACCTCTTATCAGGGGATTCGTCTCTCTTATTGAGATGCTCTCGATCGGCATCAAAACGCTGAACTTCTCTGCTGAAGAAGCAATAAAGGACGAAGAAGCGGATAAACCTGAAAAAAAGAAAAACGTATTCCTTGATAAACTCTATACTACTTTCTCCTATATTTTTGCTTTCGGACTCGCCTTTCTTCTTTTCGTGTTCCTTCCCTACCGAATTGCGTACTGGATAGACATCGAAAAAACAAGTATCCTTTTCAATCTTTTTGCAGGTGGCATCCGAATCATTTTCTTTGTTGTGTATATTTATCTCATCAGTTTCCTCAAAGATGTTCGACGCCTATTCCAATACCACGGCGCTGAGCATAAATCCGTTTTTGCGTACGAGGGAAATCCTGATTTCACTCTTGAGGACACAAAAAAGTACAGAACCTTTCATCCCCGCTGCGGAACAAGCTTTATGCTTCTGGTACTTGTTATAGCAATACTGGTTTTCTCAATTTTTGATACGATACTTGCGCTCGTACTTGGACATGCAATACCTCTCGGGATTCGTATTGTGTTGCATCTATTGCTGCTTCCCTTTGTTTCGGGAATTTCTTATGAGATTTTGAGATTTTCCGGAAAAAATATCAATCATTGGCTGGTAAGAGGTTTTTCTGCTCCCGGTCTGGCTTTGCAGAGAATTACTACACAAGAACCGGACGAGCAACAACTTGAAGTGGCGATATGTGCCCTCCATGCGGCACTCGACCTACCACTCACCTACCCGAACGTAGAAATTTTGAACGATGACGAATCTTCTGAATAAAGTAGCAGAGCTCCGGCAGGAATACTCTGTTCTGGAAAAGCACCTTGCTGATCCTGCTGTCGTCAATCAACTTGACCGATACAGGGACATCTCTTCCCGTTACAAGGAAATTTCAGAAATTCTGCAATGTGCAGAAGAGCTTCAGAAAAATATCGAAGCACTGGAAGAAAACAAGGAATCCCTAAAGCATGAAGAGGAAGAAGAGCTTGTCCTACTCATAAATGAAGAGAATGTAAACCTCGAAAGCAAAGTTGAAAAGTATTCCCATAGACTGAAAACAATGCTCATACCGATGGATGAAAATGATTCCAAAAAAGCTATCATGGAAATCCGGGCAGGTACTGGTGGTGATGAAGCAGCGCTCTTTGCGTCAGATCTTTACAGGATGTACTCCCATTTTATTGATAATAAAGGGTGGAAGGTCGATATCTTAAATTCCAATCCCACAGGCATGGGCGGCTTGAAAGAAATTTCTTTCGAAGTGATTGGAAATAATGCATATGGCACGCTCAAATTTGAGAGCGGAGTTCATCGTGTTCAGCGTGTGCCGGAAACCGAATCTTCGGGAAGGATACATACGTCTGCTGCGTCTGTCGTGGTATTACCGGAAGCGGAAGAGATCGATTTTGAAATTGATGAGAACGATCTGAAGATAGATGTGTACCGTTCATCAGGTCCCGGCGGGCAAAGTGTGAATACTACTGATTCCGCAGTACGTATCACTCATATTCCCACAGGCACAGTTGTCACCTGCCAGGATGAGAAATCACAACTGAAAAATAAACACAAAGCAATGAAAGTGCTCCGGTCACGGTTGCTCGATCTCGAGATCCAGAGGCAGCAGTTGTCAATAGCTAAACAGCGAAAAATAATGGTTGGTTCGGGGGATAGAAGCGCTAAAATCCGCACCTATAATTACCCACAATCACGCATTACCGATCACAGGATAAACTTCACTTCGCACAATTTAGAATCATTTTTAGATGGAAATATTGACGAACTCATTGACGCTCTACATATTGCCATGCAGGAAGAGATGTTAAACAACGAATAACATCATTTTTGAATAGAATATAAATGATCAGCATAATTATTGTTGCAGTATTTTTTATAGGAGCTGCTTTTTTTTCCGGCAGTGAGATCGGTCTTATATCCCTTGATAAGCACCGACTCAAACACGAGTCCTCAAAAAGCACAAGCAAAAAACGGCTCTACGATTTCGTTACTAATCCTGATAAAGTACTTGGAACCACTCTCATTGGCACAAATATATCAATCATAATCGTTTCCTCGGTCTTTACTGCTTTTATGATAAAACAGGATGTGATGTCCAAAACCCTTGCAACATTGCTTCTTTCCGGAGTACTCCTGATATTTGCCGAGATAATTCCCAAAATACTTATCAGAAATACCTGTAATACTTCTATCCCAAAATTTTTCTTTTTGATACGATTCTTCTCATTCTTGTTTCATCCCCTTATCTGGGTGTTGAGCAAGATCAATAATGCTTTCTTTAAACTGTTTAAAATCGATAAAGAGAGCAGCACTCACCTCTTTACAAAAGACGATCTATCCTATCTTCTTGAAGAAGCAGAAAAGGATGGACATGTAAAAAAGGATGAGCATGATCTTATTGAGGAAGTGCTGGATTTTCGTGAACTTACTGTTAAAAATATTATGATCCCTCGCACGAATATTGTCGGCGTGAAATCAGACACTCCTATCAAGGATGTGATCAGTTTGATGAAGGAAGTAGGATTTACTCGTTTTCCCGTTTATTCAGTGGATGTTGATCATATTGACGGCATGCTAATCATTCATGATCTTCTTGAAGTAGAAGACCTTTCATTGCCTGCAGAAAAATTCATGAGAGAGGCTTATTTTGTGCCCGAAATCATGAAAGCGACCACTCTGCTCAAAAAAATGCAGAAAAATAAAACCCCTATCGTAGTTGTCGTGGATGAGTACGGCGGTACTGCCGGCATTATTTCTGTGGAAGATCTTCTTGAAGAACTTGTCGGCGAGATCGAGGACGAATATGATGCACAGGAAAATGATATCAGCAAAGTCGATGACACGACTTTTCTTGTGAACGGCGAGGTTGAGATCGAGCGTTTGATCGAAGATTATCATATAGAGCTTTATGAAGGTGATTATGAAACCCTCGCAGGGATGCTTATTGAAAAATTTGAACGCATTCCCCGTTATAATGAAAAACTGCTTATAAAGAATTATGAGTTTACGATAAAACAGGTTACCGCAAAAAAAATAGAGAAAGTAATGATCAAGATCCTTCCTCTCCAAGAAGAATCCGATTAACTTTCTTCCCCTCCTGAACTATCTTCAGAAATCTCTTTTTTCTTCTTTTTGAAATTCAAGCCATACTTCTTTTTCATTTTATCAAAAAATTCATTTAACCGCTTATTATCTATCAACCCAAGACCGGCAGCGATCAATAGAATTCCCTGCAAAAAGGGAGTAAATAATCCAATGATACCAAGACCGAGGAGTGTATAGCCCGCGACTTTTTTAAATTTTATTTTGTCTTTCACACTACACAGCTGTAACCGTTTTTACTTCAGGTATCTTTTCTTTGAGCTGCTTCTCGATGCTGTATTTCAGTGTCATCTGGGAAAAAGGACATCCTCTGCATGAGCCCTGAAGTTCGACCTTCACATCTCCGTCATCAGACACATCCACAAGCTGCACATCCCCACCATCACCCTTCAATGCAGGACGTATTTTTTCCAACTCTTCTGATACTTTTTCTTTTAAATCCATTATAACCTCTATATTTTTATTACTAAATAACCTAGTCGTTTTTTCAATAAGTCAACACTAAATTTTTCTCGGATCAGTTATCACGCCTTTAAGCGCAGATGCCGCAACAGTTTCCGGTGATGCAAGATATATCTCTGCGGTCTTATTTCCCATTCTTCCTTTGAAGTTGCGGTTGGCAGTTGAGATAGTTACCTCATTGTCTGCCATAACACCTTGATGAGCGCCCAGGCACGGACCGCACCCGGAAGGCAGTATCACAGCGCCGGCTTTATTGAGAATGCTCAAAGTGCCGTCATCCGTTGCCTGCTGATACACTTCTCTTGATGCAGGAAGTACTAACAAGCGTGTAGAAGGATGTACTGTTCTTCCATTGAGTATTGCTGCAGCAGCATGAAAATCTTCCAACCTGCCGTTTGTACACGTACCAATGAAACACTGATCTACCTTGATCCCTTCTGCGTCAGAAATATCCTTCACATTATCTACAGTATGCGGAAACGCAACCTGCGGAGCGATCTTGATGAGATCATATAAATATTCCTTTTCATACACTGCATCATCATCAGCCCAGATTACATGATATTTCTCGACATTATGTTGTTCCAGCCATTTTTCAGTGAGTGTGTCAACAGGGAATACTCCATTCTTTGCACCCATTTCCACAGCCATATTTGCAATGGTCATTCTATCAGAAATATCCAGGTTCTTGATGCCTGAGCCATGATATTCAACTGACTTATAATTTGCCCCATCAGCGCCCAAATCACCTATTATTTTCAGTATGAGATCCTTTGCCGATACTCGTTGCTGGAAGCTTCCTTCGAGAGTTATTTTATAAGATTGCGGAATCTTGAACCATGTTTCTCCGGTAATCCAAATTCCAGCAGCTTCAGTTCTGTCAATTCCGGTCGAAAAAACACCAAAAGCGCCATACGTGCATGTATGGCTGTCACTTCCGACAATGACACTTCCCGGTATAGCGAGTCCAACTTCCGGAAGCACCTGATGACAAATACCTCTTCCAATATCATAGAAATGCGTGATGTGCTGTTCTTTTACAAATTCCCGAATTTCCTTATGATTATTCGCAGTTTTTGCATTTGCTGCAGGTATCACATGATCGAGCACGATCACAATACGGTCTGGATATTTTACCTTAATGCCCTCTTTTACCTGACTCAACTTTTTTATAATCGCTGCGGAATTATCATGAGTAAGGATATAATCCGGCTCGACAAAAACGATCTCGCCTTCTTGGAGAGTTCTGCCGACTTTGTGTTCAAAAACTTTCTGTACAAATGTTTTGCCCATTACTGCTCCTATAAATATAAATTTTTACCACGAAAAACACGAAATACACTAAAGAAATCTTTATTAATCAAGTTTGATCCAATACCATTATAATACAATTCTTTCAATAGCAATCTTTGGAGTTGAGGAAAAATTTACTAACAACCCTAACCTTAAATTTGCTGCTCTTAAATAATTCAAAACCTGAGCTCTATGGACATCAAGAATATGACTAACTGCCTTAATTTCAATAAGAATTTTATCGAAGCAAATAAAATCTGCCCTATAAGTATGCTTTAAATGAATATCTTTATAATGTATTGACAAGTCAACCTGACTTTCAAAAGGTATTTTTCTTAGTGCGAACTCATTTTCCAAACATTCCTGATAGACTGGCTCTAAAAATCCTACTCCCATTTTTTTATAAACTTCAAAAATAGCCCCTTGGATCGAGAAGCTCTCTTCTTTATAAATCAAATTTTTGTGTTTTTCGTGTGTTTCGTGGTTCATTATTATTTTTCTTTTTCGATTTCAGTTAGAACACGAATAATAATTTCCCCTGCTTGCTGGCAAGTTTTTCCAAAACTTAAGAAACCGTGATCTTTCATTATGATAATATTATTTTTACCGAGTACTTCGCACACAGATTCCATCAGTTCACGTGTTCCATAAGGATGCCATTTCTTCGTTGATATTAATCCTATCTGAGAGCACCGTGTGAGCAATGCCTGATTATGACCGTGAAAAATGACCTGCACCTCCTCTCTTTTTTGATATATGCTGTTGTGTAGCATTGTTTCGGAGGATGGCTGCGCAACCCCAATTGCTTCTATCACTTCCGCATGAACATCCACATGTATGATCTCAGCGAAATCTGCTTGTGTAAGTTCGCCAAGATTGGAACCCGCAGAAGTGATAATGAATTTATCATTGATCCGCGCACTGAGATTGCCTGAAGAACTTATAATACGAGGATGTTCCGGATGAGGATACGTTGGAATACATCCCAATTCCGACAACTTCTTCCCCCACGCAATGAGCTCATTTTGGACGGGAAAATCGAGTATCTTCTTCTCTAAAAACTGAACTTTGAACTTGATACCCTGATAGTGTTCCATTACTTTAATGTACCCATTTCTTCGGGTTTTCGAATACCCTTTTCTGTAATGATGCCTGTAATGTATTTTGCAGATGTCACATCAAATGCAGGATTCAGCGCATCGCTTTCTGCATTAGCTATCAGGACATTCCCGGTCTTTTTTACTTCATCGGCAGATCGTTCTTCGATTGGAATATTTTTACCGCAAGAGCATGCGAAATCTATAGTGGAACAGGGAGCAACTACATAGAAGGGAATGTTGTTTTCTTTTGCGAGCACTGCTTTTTCATAGGTGCCGATCTTGTTTGCCACATCTCCATTGCATGCAATCCTGTCTGCACCTACAAACACGATATCGATCTTTTTCTGCTGCATGAAGTATCCTGCTGCATTATCTGCGATGATCGCATGAGGAATGCCGGCTTGTTGCAATTCCCAGGCAGTAAGTTGAGCTCCCTGCAAACGGGGACGCGTTTCATCCGCATAGACAAAAATATTCTTACCCTGTTCATGAGCCACATAGATTGGTGCAAGTGCACTTCCCAAACCCTGGATC
>Ga0265594_1002825_pt1 | contig 11984 bp, 11 predicted proteins | sample saktaG_11_FD_190147 | JGI IMG/M metagenome (GOLD analysis project Ga0265594, IMG submission 190147) | Saline water microbial communities from Sakinaw Lake, British Columbia, Canada - sak_2011_5_24_80m | ecosystem: Environmental > Aquatic > Non-marine Saline and Alkaline > Saline ... | reverse complement strand
ATTAACCCCGCAGTGGCGAGCATAAGGTGGGTCCAGGGCGTGCTCCACATCAATGTAAGCAGCCATACCCCCAAGTTTTTGCGCTTCGGCAATTATATGCTGACCCAGGGTGGTTTTGCCTGACCCCTCAGGACCAAATACTTCCGCAATCCGCCCTCTGGGGATACCTCCCACACCCAAGGCCAGGTCTAACGCCAGTGAACCACTGGGAATAGCCTCTACCGAAGACATGATAGTAGCTTCTCCCAGCTTCATGATTGAGCCTTTACCAAAGCGCTTTTCAATTTGGCCAATAGCTAACTCTAGCGCCTTTTCTTTCTCTGTGGTCATTCTCGCCTCAAAGTAATCATAGCATAAACACTTCACCAAAACAAGAAACCGTAGTTATAGATTCCGCTAGTCAGCAGGTTTTACTCCCGCCCCTCCTTATCCACATCCTCCTCCGGGGCAAACTTTTCGGGGAGGAGTGAGCCGGTGAAGCGAAAGTCGGCAAATTCCTGCTCCCATACCGGATCCATTATCTTAGCTACCTCTTGGGAGTACTTATCCAGAGCATCACTCAGCGGAGAGGTAATCAGCCCACACACCGGGCCATCAGTAGCATGGGGATGACACTCAGCACAGATTTCCCGCAACACGTGGGGGTGGTCTATTATGGTGCAGGGACGCAGCAGGTTCTTGCTATAAGGCTGGCGGTCCCTGAATGCTCTGAAGAAAGGAGAATTGATAATCTCTCTCAGGCTTTTATCATGGATATTATCCGTAGCCATATGGATAAAGATGCAAGGCTCTACATCGCCGCGAGAGGTAATATGAAGAAAGTGGCGGGCGCCAGCAATGCAGCCACCCATGTGAGGGGCATCGTTCCAGAAGTCAATGGTGAAGATTGGCTTCTGGCTGCGGATGTACCGTGGTCCCCGTACTCTCAACAGCTCCCGCTGCTCAGCGGTGGGCATCAGGCTGGTATCAGGGTTAAGTCCTGTTGGAATGTAGAGGAATTGCCAACCAATGAGGCAACCCTTCTCTATTAGCATATCGTAAAACTCGTCGTTGACAAGGGTGCCAATATTCTGCCGGGTAGCCATGGTGGAGAAACCAAAGGGCACTCCAACCTCCTGCAGGTTGTCCATCCCCTGCATTACCTTCTGAAAAACCCCGTTGCCCCGGCGGGCGTCTGTTTCCTTTTCAAAACCCTCCAGGCTGAAGATAACCAGTATATTACCCAATTCGGCTAACTTCTTGGCTTTCTCTTTATCAACAAGGGTACCGTTGGTATATATCTGGAAGAAAATATCCCTGTGCTTCTCGTAGAGTTGCCACATGTCCTGCCTGATGAACGGCTCACCACCGAGGATGGTGGCCCAGAATATCCCCAGCTCCTCCATTTCACTCAGCACCCGGTCAATGACCTCAATCTCCAGGTCGTCCTCGGTGCTATATTTAGAGGCATAACAACCAGTGCAGTGCAGGTTACAACGCATAGTCGGACTGATGAGTATCACGCCGGGTACATGTAGCCCCTGGCTGCGCACTTCGTTGCGCCTGACGCTGCCGTACCAGTGATGCTTTATCATCAGACTGTTTATCAGCCTTTCCCTAACATTGGGATTAGGGCGGTTAAATGTCCGCCTCAGCAGCTCAATAATCGAGTGTTGCTCCTCACGTAACTTAATCAGGGCACCCATGAACGACTTGGTAAACTCGTTGGGCGCTAGCCTCCTTGCCAGCCAGAGGAACCTGCCAAAATTCTCGTCCGACATATTACCTACCCTGGATAAAAGCTGCTTAAACATCTGCTTAGTTACAAATTCTTTTACGGCCATTATCCCCTCCCTTTCTCTCATAACTAAGCCGGAACAAGAGGTGAGGTCCTCATATGTTCCGACCTTTTAACCAGCTCTTTTACATACGCAACGGTCTTCTGATTTACGCCGGTCTCGGCGGCTATCTCTCCCATCGCCATATTCGCGTCCAATCCCAAAAGGATAGGGTCGAGTTTTTCATAGGGAATACCTATAGCGAACTCATCAGTGATGCCCGGTATGAGGTCTGGGCTGGGGGCTTTCTTTATAATCCTGTCTGGAATACGGAGGAATTCAGCAAGCTGCCTTACCTGTGTTTTATATAACGGCAGGAGCGGCATAATATCGGCAGCACTATCGCCATACATGACGAAGAAGCCAATCAGGAATTCAGTCTTGTTTGCCGTTCCCGCCACCAGTAGATTTTCACGCTCGGCATAGGAGTACAGAATCACCATTCTCAACCGGTGCTTCATTCTGTAGTAGGCATTAGCCCTTTTGAGGAATCCGATGCTCGTTCCCTCAAGCCCGCTTAAGAAAGGCCTCTCACCGGTAAGTCCGGTGTAGAGTTTGTAGCTTCCCCTAACCGCGGCACCAGCTATTTTCTTCCTGGCGAAGACTGCCTCAGGTATATGCTTGTAAATTCCCATCTCGCCCAGTATCGGCGTCAAATCTATCTTCTCTACCCTGACCCCCAGCGTCTCTGCCAGGAGCCTTGCGTCAGACTCACTGTCCTGGCTGCTGTCCCTTTCCGGCATAATTAACCCCAGCACTTTGTTGGAGCCAAGGGCAGCGACAGATAGAGCCAATACCACGCTGGAGTCCAGCCCGCCGCTTAAGCCAACGACTACTCCCTCTCTATTGAGGTTGCCCACACTGGTCTTGATGAAGGTTTTAAGTTCCTGGCTTATTTTCTCCGGCTCTATCTTTAGACGCTCTGGCATCAATCCCATTTTTGGCATTCCGTAAACCTCTTATCAGCCATTATTGTCCCTCTTTTTTAGATTAAAATCAACGAGTTTGCCACTGGCAAGCACTGCTATCAGGGTTCTAACCTTAAGGGTGTAACTAAGCCTAAAAATCAGGTAGTGAGGGCAGAAAACGCTTGTGTTTGCTGGCGGCTATCATGGACTCAATCTTTTCTCTCAGCTCTTTTGAGGCTTCGCCACTAATGAGATAGCGGTCAAGGTCTTCATAGCTGAGTCCCAGTTCGCCTTCGTCAGTTTGTCCCTGCCACAAACCAGCTGATGGCGGCTTATCTATAATCTGCTGGGGGATGCCCAGGAAGCCAGCCAGTTCCCTTACCTGCCCCTTGACCAGGTTGCCCAAGGGCAGAATATCTACCCCTCCATCCCCATACTTGGTGAAGTAGCCTACGGAAAGTTCGCTCCGGTTACTTGACCCGGCTACCATATATTTAAGTTGATTGGCAAAGTAATAGAGGGTGAGCATCCTTAATCTAACCTTGAGGTTGGCTTCAGCTGGCCGGTTAACAGCCGGCTCTACCCTATCACCAGCTACAGCTTTGAGCAGGCTATCAAAGGCGGTATCGAGAACCACTGTTCTGGTCGGGATGGAAAACTTACTAGCCACAGCGCGTGCGTGCTCCTCATCCTCCTGGCTACTGTGGCAGGGCATAAGCACACCAAGCACGTTTCGTGGAAAAGCACGCTGGCACAATACAGCCAGCACTGAGGAATCAAGTCCGCCACTCATACCCAGCACTATCCCCCCACACCCGGCAGCTGACACCTTATCTCTTATCCACGAAGTCAGTTTATCAACTAGCTGCCCTGTATCCATATAAGTCTCCATTGTAGGGCTGGTTCGCCAGTAGTATACTATTCTATAGTTGCCTGGTCAAAGGGCTGTGGTATACTAAAATCAGGTAAGTAGCCGGATGAGCTCAAGAAGCAGGATATTATGGAGTGTATGCGCTCTCGTTATTATCATAGCCGCTGGGGCTATTGGTTATGTAATCATTGAGGGCTGGTCATTTATTGACGCCCTTTTTATGACAGTCATAACCATAACCACCGTCGGTTATGAAGAGGTCCACCCCCTTAGTGCCGGGGGACGGATTTTCAGCATTTTTTTGATTGTTGGTGGTGTCGGTGGGGCACTGTACGTTTTAAGTTCAATAGTCCAGTTCATAATAGAAGGCCAGCTGGGTATTACGTTAGGGAGGCGACGGATGGAAAGAAGAATAGCAAAACTGAAGGAACACTTCATTCTCTGTGGCTACGGCAGGGTAGGCCAGGAGATAGCCCGTATCTTCACCGAAGAAGAAGTACCCTTTGTCATCATCGACAAAGACCAGGAAAGTATTGCCGGTGCCGAGAAGGATGGGTATCTATACGTGCTGGCTGATGCCACTAATGATGAGGGATTAAAAGAAGCTGGTATCGAGCGGGCACGGGGTCTGGTAGTGGCGGCTGGTAGTGACGCCGATAACGTCTACATAACCCTCTCGGCTCGTGGGATGCGTCCCGACCTGTTTATCGAGGCTCGCGCCTCCAGTAGTGAAGCTGAGGCAAAGCTGAAAAGAGCCGGCGCCGACCGTATCATATCCCCATACAGCCTCGGCGCTCGCCGCATGGCGCAGCTAGCCTTACGCCCAACCGTAGTTGACTTTATTGATACCGTAATCTACCGCCGCGGCCAGGAGCTACAGCTGGAAAACGTGGCCGTAGGCAATGACTCGGCCTTAATCGGCCTGACCGTAGAAGAAGCCCGCCTTCGTACCAAAGCGGTTATCCTGGCGATAAGCAGAAAAAGGGGTAAGGTGGTAACTAACCCAACTGCGGAAGAAACCATCCAAGCCGGCGACATGTTGATTACTCTGGGCACCAGAGAGCAACTGACGGCACTGGAGAAAATCTGCGAGAGGTGTAAGACTGATGAGCAAAGCTAAAGTAGGTATTATCAATGTTACCGGGTATGCCGGTGTTGAGCTGGCACGGTTACTGTGTCAGCACCCGCAGGTAGAGCTTACCTCAATTACCGGACGGAGTACCGCCGGGCAGAGGTTAGGCAAGGTCTTTCCTCACCTAGCTGGTATAAACCTGACTATTGAAGCCAGGCTGGGGGAGGTTGATTTAGCCTTTTCGGCTATGCCCCACAAGGAGAGTGCCAAGGAGGTTATACCGCTGCTCAATCAGGGTATCAAGGTAGTGGACATCAGCGCCGATTTCAGATTGAGGGACGCCGCCGAATACCAGAACTGGTATGGCTTTACCCACTCCGCCCCCCAGCTACTTAAACAAGCCGTATATGGACTACCCGAGCTGCACCGGCCTCAGGTCGCCTCAGCCCAACTGGTAGCCAACCCCGGTTGCTACCCCACGGGAGCTATCTTAGCCCTAGCGCCGGCAGTTAAAGAGGGTCTAATTGAGCCGGATATCATTATTGACAGCAAGTCCGGTGTTTCCGGAGCGGGCAGAACCCTCAGTATTGGCACCCACTACTCAGAGGCTAACGAGGACGTCACTGCCTATGCATTGGCAGGACACCGACACCTGCCCGAGATTATTCAGGAGTTAGGGCTACTTCGCCAGGGGAAGGCACCCTCAATAACCTTCGTCCCCCATCTGATACCGATGACCCGGGGAATACTAACCACTGCCTATGCCCCCTTATCCTCAGGCAGGGTAGCTGCTGGCAAGAAGGGTGAAGAAGAGATAAGGCAGCTCTACCTGGACTTCTACCGGGGTGAGCCTTTCGTCAAGGTGGTAGAATTTTCCCCCCACACCAAGCACGCCTGGGGGAATAACTCGTGCTTTATCCACCCCACCATTGACCACCGAACAGGGAGGCTGGTCGTTATCAGCTGTATTGATAATCTGGTCAAAGGGGCCGCCGGACAGGCCATCCAGAATATGAACCTTATGCTCGGCTTGCCTGAAGTAACCGGACTTGAGGCACCGGCTATTTACCCCTAAGACTACATCATGAACCAGTAGCTTCAGGGCTTCTCCAGTTCAACACCCTTAAGCAGGATATAGTCATGCATGGTGCCGCTGGCTCCCCTGAGCTCCAGGCAATCAACGATACCCTTATATTTGCCCCCTGCCAACCCTTCCCCGATGATGTATGCCCCCTCGGCAGCCTCCTTGGCTACGCTGGCGTGCCGACCTACCCTTCGCACCTTGCCAAATCTGGAGAGCCTACCGGACAGCGCCTCAGCAATCTCGGGGATTCTGGAGAGCCGACCTGAAAGCAAAATCTCCCTGGGCTTCTCCACAGCCACCGTCATAGCCGCTACCCCTTTTTCTATGCTCTCCAGGAGCATATCCCAAGCCTGCGGGTATCTGTGGCACTCCTTAGCCAGCTCATCAGGGGTCAGGTCATCCCTGCCACTGGCATCTTTGGCACCGCCGCTGAAGAGCACTACACCGGGGAACTTCCCCAGACGCACTGCCAGCTCAGCATCCATACTGCCCAAGGTGATGAAACCAGGTCCCCCCGAGGTCCCCCCCAGGCCATCGACTATCTTCCCGCCGTTAACACCGATTACCGCATTGAAGGCATAGCCTGCCTCGGCCAGGATGAAAGAGGTCTGGCTGTAGTCTATGCCGTAAAGCTCGGCCTGGTCCCTGATTGCCAAAGCAACACAGCATACCTTATCGGCGGTGCCCATATCCATCTTATTGGCTTTTCTGTAGGCAGGCACGGTGGGGAGATGAATGACCCCAGGGGTAAAATAAACAGGGGAACCTTCCTTCTTCATCAGTCTGATAACCATCCTGATACCATCATAGAGCGGAATGCTCTTATCATCAGGTACCATCAGGATCAGTTCCCTCTCGGTCACATTTGCGATGGGGGTTACCGGCAGACCATAACCAGAGGGACCGACTATCATATCCAGCGGGAAAACACCTCTAACCGTATCCGCCAGCACCCTGGGGTTCTGGGCAACCTCAGGCACGGGCACTGAGGTATCCAGAATAACCTTTTGCCCGTCCATACCAAAGAAATCAAAACTCCCCGTCCCGGGGTCAATACCGATAACTCTCACCTATCCCTCCTCCTTGACCGCTAACTTAAGGCTCAACGGACAAACCGGGTCAGCGGCAAACCAGTCTCCGGTAAGGACATAAGTCCTGGAGCGACAGCCTTTACAATCTTCCAGGTACCGGCAATTCTGACAACTTCCGGTTCTGGTTCTCGGGTCTTTAATCTGAGATAAAAAGGGCGAGGAAAGCACCTCCTGCCAGATTTCGCCGAGGGTTTTCTCATTAACATTACCCAGGGTCATCGGGGCAAAGCTACAGGGTTTCACATCACCATTGGTCTCAATGAAAAGGTACTCACCGAAAATACAGGCCGAAGTCGATGGCGCTAAAATCCCGTCACCCCCCGTTGCTATCGGTGCCGGAAGCCCCCACTCCCTGACGGCAGCCCGGAAGAACGGCTCATCAAAGAAGAGTTCAATCCCTGTTTTCTGCGCCGCCCGGCAAACCAGCCTGATGGCCTCCCCATACTCTTGAGGAGAGAGAAGCTCCTCGGTGTACTCCTGGCATGGCTTGAGCCCAATAAATGTCAGCTTGCCGGCTCCTATTGAGGCTGCCAGCTCAAAAATCTCCGGTATCTCAGTATAGTTCCTCTTCAAAAGGGTGAAATTTATTGCTTCCAGAAGCCCTTCCTTAACACAATAGCGAGCCGCCTGAATCACCCTTTCAAAACTAGCCCCATGCCTTATTGCCTCGTAGGTTGCCTGGGTGGCACCATCAATGCTTATCATCACCCTTACCCCCAACTGCTTAAGGGCAGCAATTATCTGGGAGTTCAGCAGCATACCATTGGTAATCAAATGGACCTCAAGTTGTTTTTGACGCATCAACTCCAGTAAATCAAATAAATCCTGCCGAAGCAGGGGTTCACCCCCCTCAACGATGACCCAGCCTGGCTTCAACTCAGCTATCTCGGCTATGAGCTTCCTGGCTCTCTCGGTTGAGAGTTCTACCTCAGAAAAGCCGCGGCAGTGCCGACAGCTCAGATTACATCTGGGGGTTATTGCCCAATCTACAAAATAAGGGGACTGCTTTTTACTCAAGAGATAACTCCCTTCTGGATTTCTAAATCCTCCCCGCTCAAGGTTATCTTATCTAATGCTATAGGATAAAATCAAGCCAGCTTTATCCCGCTTAAAATGTTGTCGGCTGGCTCTGCCTCTGCTATGCTTGACTATACAGGATGAGAAAGGTAGCAAACAATACCGACACACGGATTAGGGGTTTCGGCCGAGCTGACTACATAAAGATTACCATCTTCGGTCTTGCTACGACCGCCCTGTGGAGCAGCCTGCATACTATTGTTATTCAACTACGGCTGCTGGACTTTGTGGCTGAGGCACAGAAGAATACCTATCTCGGTATTCTCACCGGCACCGGCTTAATCCTAGCCATGGCCATCCAGCCTATAGCCGGGGCCATCAGTGACCGCTCCGGCTTCAGGTGGGGGCGCCGCCGACCCTACATCCTGGTGGGCACCATCCTGACCTTGCTGTTTTTGCCCGGCGTGGGCCTCTGCGGCAGCTATCTTACCCTCTTTATCACCTACTGCTTACTACAGGTTAGCTCCAATACGGCGCTGGGACCGCACCAGGCTTTTATTCCCGACCTGGTACCCGAGGGAAAGCGGGGGCGGGCTTCAGGAGTGAAGACCATGTTTGAGTTCGCGGGGGGGCTGGTGGTAGTACGGCTGATAGCCTACCTGATGGACCGCTACTTCATTGAGCAGGGAGGCCCCTGGCTGTGGTACACCCTGGCCATACTGGGTGTTGCTCTCCTGGGGACTATGCTTGCCACCATCCTGACGGTCAAGGAAAGACCTAGGACCGGGGGTACTCAATTCCCCCTATGGTCAACCCTGTATAGAAGCTTCAAGATTGATATTAAGGCAAACCGTGATTTTGTCTGGTTTCTGGTATCCCGCCTCTTCATTCTTACGGCCTTCTCTGCGTTACAAAAATTCGCCCTGTATTTCCTTATGGATGTGGTAGGTATAAGCAGTCCGGCAGCCGTAACCGCCGACCTTCTCATCGCGGTCGGCATTGGTATGCTGGTTACCGTCTACCCCATCGGGCGTCTATCGGATAAAGTAGGCCGCAAGGCGATTCTCGTCTCCTCCGGGCTGTTCGGCGCCCTCGGTATGCTGTTACTATTTTTCTCCCAGAGCTATGTATATATAATGTGTTGCGGCGCTATCCTGGGAATATCCTTCGGCGCCTTTATGAGCACCAATTGGGCTCTGGCTACAGACCTAGTAGCTAAAGGGGAGGAGGCACGATACCTCGGTCTGACCAATCTGGCTACTGCCGGTGGCTCCGCCCTGACCCTGTTCATCATCGGACCGCTGATTGATTTCTTTAACGGCTATAGCCCGGGGCTGGGCTACCAAGTTATGTTTCTGGTTTGCTTTATCTGTCTTGTCATCGGCTCGCTGTTAGTCCTGAAAATCAAGGGGCAGGCGCAACTAAGGTAACACCGCCTCCCACCCCCAGGCACCAGCCAGCGCCGCGCCTATATAGAGCAGAGTCCTGCCTAACCAGCACAGGAGGAAAAACTTCCAGAGAGGGAAGCGCAGGACGCCGGCCGCTATCCCGGCCAGGTCAAAGACGAAGGGTACTACTGACATAACAAAGATGGTCAGACTTCCCCACCTTTTCATCCAGCCCTCCACCCGGCTATACATCCGGCTCCGCTGAGCGAGGCCACGCCCGCTATAGCCAGCCATATAACCGGTTAACTCCCCGATAGCCGCCCCGGCCCCACCAAGCACCCCAACTATAACTGCCGAGGGTAAAACGGCACCAAGAACAGAAAGTATCAGGATATTACCTGCCGGTAAAATGAGAGTGGCATTGAAGGTCAAGCTGATAAGAAAGGCCCCCAGATAGCCGTAACCCCTCAGCTTCTCCACCATATCCGGGTTCTGGCGGTAGAAACAAAAGATGCCAACCGTAATAGCTATGACCAAGAGCAGGGCTAATAAGGGGAAAAGGTTCTTTTTTATCCAGCCTCTTATGTTCATCTTGCCCGAAGCATTGTAGCACATTACAAGGTCGGGAGTAGTGATACAGCCGTGGCCCTAATGTCGCGTTGTCTGCTAGCTGCGTCTCTGCTATACTTTAATAGTGTGCCCCCATCGTCTAGAGGCCTAGGACACCGGCCTTTCACGCCGGTAACAGCGATTCGAATTCGCTTGGGGGTACTCTAATTTGTTATGCCTCAGATTCCGCCCTTTAGTTTTTTATAGGTCTCAGCCAGTGCTTCAGGAACTACCCTTGTCTCAGCTATTACCGGCATAAAGTTGGCATCCCCCTGCCATCGGGGGACGATGTGGGTATGGACATGCCCGTCAATACCAGCCCCGGCTACCTTCCCCATATTTATGCCTATATTAAAACCGGATGGGTTAAACTCCTGCCGCAATAGCTTAATACCCCGGCTAACTATCCGAAAGTGCTCGCCAAGCTCTTCATCAGTCAGCTCTTCCAAATTGGCTATGTGTCGGTAGGGAGCTACCATCAGGTGACCGGGGTTATAGGGATAGCTATTCATAATAACGAAGTTTTTATCTCCCCGATACAGGATATAGTTCAGAGCGTCATTGTCCTCTTTGGGTTTTTCACATAAAATGCACCCTTCCGGTTTCTCCATCCGGACATACTCTATACGCCACGGCGCCCAAATCTCTTCCATCTCACTCTCCTTACTGGCTACTCAGTGCTATTTTAGTCGGCTGACCTGCGGGCGTCAAAGGGGATAACGCATCAAGTTGTCTAGCGACAGGTACCGTCTCTTGACATTTTTTTGATTTGTGTCTACAATATAAACGGTTAGGCGGTTCGTCGCAGTTCTTCCTAGCTACGCTTCTCAGGGCTCTTGCTGGAGGGCTGAGAGCGTTATTAAAATATAGATGCCCCTGGGGAGATTCGAACTCCTGACTTTCAGATTAGCAGTTTGACACTCTAATCCGTCTGAGTTACAGGGGCAGACAAGAAAAGGAAGCGCTAGAAGGGTATATCCTCTTCAGCGCTTCCTTCCTTTTTCTCTTCTTCGGTCACCTCGCTTTGCTGAAGTTGCCGTCTGCCTCTTGCTCTTACGATCTTGCCCAATGCTTGCCAAATCTCGCCAAATTCACTGTCACTAAACTCTGCCAAATCATTCTCTGAAACAGTGAGCATTCCAGTAGATGAAGTAGATGGCCCTGGTGGTGTAGGAGGTGCGGGCTGGTCTATTCCTGAATCAATAGCGTAACTAGGTTGAGCCACTGTCGCTCTCTCTGTCGAAAGATATGTGTTACTTCCTGAAGTCACGAGTACCCCAGCCTCACGTGCTGAATCCATTAAAACCCTTTCAGCATCGCTAACCCTTTTACTGTCAACTTGAAACTCCCGTTCCAATATATTGCGGAAGGCTTGACCTTGCGGAAGTGGCTGACCCTTGAATCTGGTTGCTACCTCTCTGAATAGAGGAATAGCTAGGAATGAGTCAATCAATGCTTTTGCTTTTTCGCTCTCGGTCGTTGGCTTGAAAATAGCCTTTGCCATTGGAGTGGTTGATAAGGTCTCCCTTTGTTTAGTGAGAAGCCCGAATTGACGAGCTGTTAGTGTTTTTAGCTGGAATCCGCTGCTCTTGGCAGATAGATGGAGAGCTATCGCCAAAGTCTCTTCAGATAAACTTCCAGCCCCATCTTTTTCAACCCTCTCTGCAATTTGGCGTGCCATACTAAAATCGTAGGCGGGGAATAAGTAAGGCGACCTCATACGTTTTTTGGGGGGTTCTTTAGGCTTGGTTTGATTAGCGCTTTCCTGTTCGTTGTTCATTTCAACCTCCTATTAGAAATACAATAATAAATTATGGTTCTATATTAGCACAAAATTAGAACCTTGTCAAGTATATTAGCCCACTATTTTGGATTTTTTTCTTGGTATTGCATCCAGACATTCCTTCCACTAGAATGTTAGTAAAAATATGGAAAGGAGGCAAGCTATGATAACTATTCCAAAGAGTGAGCAACGAAAATTTGAGACTATGCTATATGGTCAAGCACAACGTTATGGCTTGACACCTGAGGAATATCTTAGAAAGATATGGTATCACGAAGAAGCATCAAGGTTTGGTGAATATGTTGCTATGACATTGCTGGAAGAACTCTTGCCACTTGTGCCTA
>Ga0265594_1002824_pt1 | contig 11988 bp, 16 predicted proteins | sample saktaG_11_FD_190147 | JGI IMG/M metagenome (GOLD analysis project Ga0265594, IMG submission 190147) | Saline water microbial communities from Sakinaw Lake, British Columbia, Canada - sak_2011_5_24_80m | ecosystem: Environmental > Aquatic > Non-marine Saline and Alkaline > Saline ... | reverse complement strand
TGCCAGAGCCAAAAATAATAGAAGGAAAGACGAACTTATTGATGAAATATCCGGCGGATCTTTTAGGCTATGGCCATATGCACATGATAATCCCAATCTTAATCAAGTTAATGTATTAAAAGAGTTAAACCCTGAGGCAAGACTTGATAAAGATACTTATAGAATGGGAGATGACTTAAAGAAAGTTAAAAGCAGGTTTGAAGCGATTGCCGAGATTACGGCAAAGTTTAAGGATCTGTAAACTTAAGGGAGGGGATATGATTATAGAAGACAATATGACAGTTTACGAAAATAGTTCTAATTTTGTTTTTAGTGAAATTAGAGAGAGTACCTTAATAGAAAAACCAAGTAATCTTTTGTTTATTGCGCTGGATGAGCATTTAGCACTGCCTATTGGATGTGAGGAAGAATTTAAGATGTGGGTTAAAAATGTTCCGCATTTTGTGGGACATCTATGGGAATGGCGGGAAATTGAGTATATAGAAAGATTCAACAAGATAGCATTTAATGTTGCTAATAGATTAAATTTATCTAATAACGACGGTTGCAAAGCACTCGTCAGTCTGTTTCTCAAATATGCGACATGGCAAGATGATCCGTCAAACTTTAGCTTGTCAGAAGAAAATCTGATATGGCTGAAAGATAGACGACAGTTTCAAGATATTTTCTTATGGATTGAAAAAGCACCGTTTTTGTTGGAGAGCGACCTCGTTGCATTTAAAAAGAAAAATGGAATAAAATAGTAATTCAAGGAATAAAGAACAACAGAAGGGCTTCCAGAAGAACGGATGCCCTTTTTAATTTTAATTTCGTGGCTTGCTTGCAAACCTTAGCTTCAGAGAATTCGTATTCGTGGCTTGCCTGCAAGCCGAAGTTCGCAAATCGTAAGCTTGCCTGCAAGGCGTAGCTCGAAGAGCGTAGCCTTGACTTTTTATTAAAAGTATGCTATAATAATAGCGATATTAGAAATGATATCTATGCAGTGGAGGGATAATTATTAATACCACTAAATGTGTAAAAAACTAGCTATTTTACCGATTTTCGGCCTAATAATAGTATTTGTTTTTCCGAAACAGGCTTTAGCCTCTTACTCAGGTCTTAATGGAGACAGTTTAGCATTTAGTCTAAATGAGAATATTAAAATTCAAAATGGTTTCTTAAAGCAGGAAACACGACTTCCTGTTATAGAAGCAAAACAGCCAATGCCAGTAATCTGTCCAGAAAACAGAGTTTGTAAGACTTATACGGTTGTCGTCACAGGATATTCAAGTACTGTAGACCAATGTGACGCAGATCCCTTTACCACAGCGTCAATGACGACCGTTCATAGAGGAACGCTTGCAGCCAATTCCCTATCGTTCGGAACAGAAATTATGTTCCCAGACTATTTTGGCAACAGAGTCTTTATAGTTGAGGATAGAATGGCTAAAAGATTTTCAAATCGTATGGATATATGGTTTGAAACAAGAAGCGAAGCTCTCCAGTTTGGAAAACGAACGTTGAAAGTAATGGTATTATCTGATTAAAACAGCCCACCGAGGGCTGTTTTAGATTAACCAAATAATATAGCAGAAAAATTTCAAAGCTCAAATTAAAAATATCAAAGAAATATTAAAGAAAAAATAAAAAAATATTTATAATTTGATATTTTTAATTGCCTTGAAATTTGGATTTTGAAATTTGAGATTTATTTGTATTTGTTCCAATGTTTGTATGTTAGAATGTTAATATGCTAATATGAACGTATGGAAATAAAAAAACTTTTAACGGAATATTTGGAATATCTGGAAATAGAGAAAAATAGATCTCAAAAAACGTTAGAAAATTATAAACATTATTTAGAAAGATTTTTTAAATGGGCAAAAACCGACTCCCCTTCTCAAATTACAGCAGATAAAGTTTGGCAATATCGTCTATACCTCAATAGAATTAAAGATCGTAAAGATGAAGAACTAAAGCAAATTACACAGAACTATCATATAATTGCCTTAAGGGGCTTTTTGAAATATCTATCAAAGAAGAACATCAAATCCTTGCCAGCAGAGCAAGTAGAATTAGGTCAGCAAAATAGGGCGCAGGTAGAATTTCTATTAGAAGATGAGCTGAAAAGGTTATTAGAATCCCCTATTCTTTCTTTGGAAACAGCCAAAGATGACAACGAAATATTGATTGCATTGAGAGACAAAGCTATTCTAGAGCTTCTTTTTTCGTCTGGATTGCGTGTTTCGGAGCTAGTTTCGTTAAATACAGAAGATGTGAATTTTGATCGCGGAGAATTTAGTGTGATGGGAAAAGGGAAAAAGACCAGGGTGGCCTTTTTATCTGAAGATGCAAAAGATGCATTAAAACATTATATTAAAGCAAGGAAAGATATAGAAAAAGCTCTTTTTATTAGATTAAATAAGTTATCTAACACGAATCAAACTGATACATCTAAAAGATTAACAGTAAGAAGTATTCAAAGATTAGTCACCCACTATGCTAAGATAGCAGGAATTGTAAAACATGTGACGCCACATACTATTAGGCATTCATTTGCCACTAATTTACTCTTTAACGGGGCTGATATTCGTTCTGTTCAAACGATGTTGGGACACTCTAATATCGCCACGACGCAGATTTATACACATGTTACTAACAAGCGATTAAAAGATATTCACAAACAATTTCATGGGGGAAAAACGAATTGACACGAAATAGAACAAATAAACACCAACAACAAATAAACACCAATAACGAATTCGTGATTTGTAAACATTCGTTCTATATAAGTGTTGATTTGTCGTTTTATTAGTGGCGGGAGTCGGATTTGAACCGACGACCTCTGGGTTATGAGCCCAACGAGCTACCAAACTGCTCCATCCCGCTATTTTTAGAAGATGATATTGTAAATCCCCTCTTCATTTAGATATTATTAGTTTACAGTATATTGAACAAAAAGTCTACACTCATAACTCATAACTCATAACTCATAACCTGCAACGAACGATAAATGCGCCATGAGTTACGAGTTATGGGTTACAAGTTATGCGAGATATCTGTGGATAACTGGTGGATAACATCAATTTGGGGTGGATAAAATATCGGATAATCCCCTATTTTGCGCTTAAAATACTGTATTTTAGGGGTGGAAAATTTGAGTATTGACAGAAAGGGTATATTGTATGGTTTACATCACTGTAAGGAATCTGCCTTCGCTGATCCCTTTCGTTAAAAACTATGGCGGTTAAAAAGACTACGGCAAGACAAGACAAAAATCTTTGTTCCTGATAGAAATTACATTAAGGCAAGGCAAAGTTTGCTCCGTATAGGTATTACACGAGTTTTGCAGGCATGGAACAAGTAAAATAAATCAAAAATAACGTTAATTCTGAAAAATTTTACGAAGATAGCAACGTTACTTTTAAAAATATAGAGTTAAAAAATATAAATTTATAAAAAATAAATGAAAACTTCAAAGCAAAAAATTGGAGACATGGGAGAAAATATAGCTGTTCAGTATCTTAAAAAGCATAAGTTTGATATAATTGGTAGAAATTTCAAGTGTTATTGGGGAGAAATAGATATAATAGCTAAATATAAGAATGAAATAGTGTTTATTGAAGTTAAAACAAGGAAGAAAGCGATGGGGGAGCCATATGGCAATCCAGAGGATGCTGTAAATGAAAAGAAACTATCTAATATCAGAACATCCGCAGGAGTGTTTCTAGAAAAAAATAATATGTTAGAAAATATAAATTGGAGAATTGATATTGTTGCAATTAAGATAAATTGGGTAAAAAGAATAGCGCAATTGAAACATATTCCTAATGTATGACAGAAATTTTTACTGACATGTCACTAAAAAACAATGACAGCCACCAACTGCCTATGACAGTTGGTGGCTGTCAGGAAAGACACTAAAAAATGGCTTAAAAAAGCCATAAATGCGACCTTGTTTTACGAAAAGGGCTGTCACTGTAGGCTATCAAAAAGGGGGCTGGTCTGTCCTTTTTGACATAAAATAGACTTTTTTATAAAAGAACACCTTGAAAAAAAGTGTTTGTAAAAAAGATTGATTGTTTTGAAAAAATGATGTAAAATAAATATGTATTGAGATGGAAAAACATCGGGGGCGTGGCGGAACTGGCAGACGCGCTTGCCTTAGGAGCATGTGTCTTATGACGTGGGAGTTCGAATCTCCCCGCCCCCACACTAATCAGTCTTCAGTTAACAGTTTTCAGTTGCGACGATACGACGATTTTACTTTATAATTTTAATTGCTTTGCCGTTTATTAGGGCATCAGCAATTTTTTTATACGCTGAATAGAGGATTCTTTGATAGGTACTTTGAGATGTATTCATTTTTTCTGCTGCTTCTTGCTGATCCATATCGTTAATATGACGTAAACGGTAGGTTTCTAGTTCTTCGGTGGTAAGTTCTACAATTTCAAGATTCCTCATAGGTATCCCTTGAGGCTTAAAATATGTTGTATTTGGGCGAAAATTGATTTTTCTACAAAGTCTTGGTCTTGGCATGATGTTAATAGTTTAATTATTTTGGGATAGATTATTGTTGAAAGAAGGTCGCAAGGCCCCCAAAGGGGGCCTGTTCCAGCGCCTTCTTCTACTTTTCCTGATCCTTTAGAGCGGCTTTTTCTTCACGAATTGCAGCCAATTCTTCTTCAAGCATTTTTTCGTCATTTTCTAGAGAAGCAAGTTCGTTCTTTGGAGATATAAATCTCCTTCCAAAACCGTAACCTCCTCGGCAACCCCATCCTTGTCGCATTCCACCTCCGCAAGAACCAAATCCTCTTCCTGTCATTGGACCTTGTCCTCTTGGACCAGTTTGATCTAATTGTGGCATATTTTTTCACCCCCTTTCTTTTTATTGAAAATATCTATTATGAGTATATACCCATAATAATCAATTGTCAAGTTTTCTTGAGGGGACAGGAGAGCTGTTGATAAAAGTTATAAACAGGTTATCCACAGTTGTTTGAAAATTTTGAGAGAGGGATAGAAAATGCAAATAGAAATAGATAAAGAAAAAGGGCTAAGAAGAACATTCCAAATAAAAGAAATTAAAGGAATAGAAGAGCGTGAGTTAAAGGGAAAGTGGAGAAAAATAAAAGAAGATATATTAGCTGATATAAATATAGGGATGAAAAAGAAAAACGGTATTACATACTATGAGAAGATTATTATCTTTCAAGTATATAGTTTTCGTTTTAATTTTCCTGATGTATATACATTACAGGGATATATTTACAAGGGAAGAGCCTATTTCAATGGTAGAAGCGAGCCATTACCGAGAGGTATTTTTATTATAATAGTTGAAAATAAATATCCAACAGTTAGGTTTGATCTAACTGTTGGACTTGCTGTCCAAGGGTTTATTGTCGAGAAAGTACAAGGTGTAGATGATGATGTTATTTATGATATGGCTAAAAAGCTGTTGATACAACCGTGGAGGTTATTAAAAAAGAAGGTTTGTGTTTGAAGAAATAAAAAGGTCAGCATACAGATTGCTGGCCTTGTTTTTTTGACATGTCGGTCTTGACAGAAATAAAGATAGATGATATGGTGGAGTATTGAATTTAATTGAGAGTAATTGTTTTTTAATCTAAAAAGAGCAGTTTCTCGCTATAGATGGGGGACGGTTCTTTTACAAGTTTAAGGGGATAAAAATGGAATATAATGTAAAAAGAGGGCTTAACATTTTTACAAAAATGATAATCGCTTTCTTAAATCAAAATTATTATAGAGAAGGTCTCTTTTCTGGAACAGATGTTGACGATGAACATTGCGCAGGATATTTTGTTGGGGAAAGTCTTTTCTTGACCATTGTTAAAAAAGGGGAGAAGAAAAAATTTGAATTTAAGTCTTGCGTAAAACTGCCAAAACCATTATTAGAAGATCTACGGCATATGTTAATTTTCTGCGGGTTTGAATCCGTAGAAAAATAAACCCAACATCGCAAATAAATTTGCGACAAAACTTTTAAGGAGGAAGAAGAAATGAGAGTGGATGAAAACAATTTACCATCTGTGAAGAGTATGTTAGAGATTTTTATTTATACCATTCGTAATAATGAAGAATTAAACGAAGTGGCTGAATCTGAAGAAATGGATAACATGTTGAAAGGAGTAAATTCAAATAATGACAAAATATTAGCAAATATTTCGAAAAAATTATTAGAAATAGCTGAAGATATAGAATATGCTTTTGACGAAGATGAGAAAGGAGACTTTATTAATGGTGTAATAGAAATAGCAACATATCTTTCCGGAAAAGTACTTTTAGAAGCTTGCTATATTCAACAAGATAACGAAAAAGAGGGAAAGGGCGAAATATAGAATTGATAGAAATCCTAAAAGTCAGCAGATAAGATCGCTGGCTTTTATATTTGTAGAAATAAAACAGACTTCGCTTTTACTTTACACTTTCACCCGCCAGATACCCAGTGCTCCACGCAACCTGCAGGTTGTAGCCACCAGTTGGGCCATCAACATCTAGAATTTCTCCAGCGAAATAGAGATTATCTATAATTTTTGACTGCATCGTTTTTGGGTCAACTTCTTTTAGATTCACTCCGCCCGAAGTTATGATCGCTTTTTCAAATCCAGCGAGACGTTTGAAGTGGAATTCAAATTCTTTTAATAATTTTACGATCTTTTTTCGTTCAACTTTGGTCACTTCGTTAACTTGTTTTTCTGGATTGATTCCAGATAATTCAATGATGACGGGGATGAGTGTTTGAGGTAACAGCTTATCTAAGCTGTTTTTGAATTGCTTATTTTTTTGCTCATCAAAATCTCTCTGTATTCGTTTGTCTAAGGTTGGATAATCAAGCGCTGGTTTGAAATCAATTCTTGTCCGCCATAGCTTTTTTAACCGCCGTAGCCTTGGCGAAGGAGGTAGCGAAGGCGGATTTGCATTACCACTTATCGTTCGACTCAGATCCAATATAATTGGTCCACTTAAACCATGTCCAGTGAAAAGTGCTTCTCCAAAGCGGGAATCAACCTTGTGATTCTGATCCCATAAGCTGATTTCCACATTTTTCAAGCTCAAGCCCTCAAGTTGTTTAACAAATCCCTCTTTGACGATGATCGGGGTAAGAGATGGCGTTGGTTCTACTGTTGTGTGCCCTAATTTTTTCAACCATCCGTATCCATCTCCAGTAGATCCTGTTATGGGATAAGACATACCACCAGTTGCAATCACGAATTTATCGGCGAAGATTTTCTCTCCATTTTGTAGCATGCAGAAGTTATCGGTGGGATTATTGAGGTGATTTTTGGCTTTGTCGCCGATAACAATTTTTCTAACAGGACTGTCTAATTTTAATTCAACATCACCATCTGCCATGTAATTTTTTAAGCAGTCCAGAACATCTTTAGCACTGTCTGAAACTGGAAAAACCCGATTTCCTCTTTCAACTTTTGTTTTGATTCCGTTACTTTCAAAAAATTCCACGATGTTTCTATTGGAAAATTTATTAAATGCAGAGTGTAAAAACTTTCCATTCCTACCATAAACACTAACAAATTTTTTCACATCTTCCTCGGCGTTTGTGATGTTGCACCTACCTTTACCTGTCATTAAAAGTTTGCGTCCCAACTTTTGGTTTTTCTCAACTAAAATAACACGGGCTCCAAGTTCTCCCGCTCGTCCCGCCGCAATCATCCCTGCCGGTCCACCACCGATAACCGCTAAATTGTATTTATTGTTTGTCATAATATAACTTTAATGCATCTTTAAGATTATTAAGCGCTTCTTTCTTCGTTTTCCCAAAACTGGAAATATCCACATCTAAGTATTGAGAGATGTAATAGTTTCCCTCTTTGTATATTTTGGATTTTAGATTTGTTTTATGCATGTTTTATTTAACTGAATTAAACCAATAACATCCTTATAGGCGTTAAAGTGTGAGTCACATGTTACTAGTGTATAGTTTGATATATCTGTTACACAAGCATATAAAAGATCAGCCCCCTTTAACTTTTTGAATTTTATGAAGATATTTTGATTTTGGAGATCGTTAAAAAGTTTTTGACTAGTTTCGACGAGTGGAATATTCTTCCATTGATGTCCACCAAGCAATCCAGTAAAAGTTCCTTGTAAGAGCCTATGTTCTCTAGAAGCCTTAAATTCAAAAAGTGTGTGAACTAGAAAAACCAACTCATTATCGTGTTTTTGGACAAAATCTGTACAAGCTTTATGGTGACAGTCTTCTGTATTTGCATAGCCATGTAAAACAGAATTATCTATTAGATATTTTTGCATTGTAGTTATTTTAAGTATTACTTGGCGGACATTGTCCGCCGAAGCTCGCCAAAGCTTTAGCTTCGGCGTGCGAAGGCGGAGAGAGGAGGATTCGAACCTCCGGTCCCTTGCGGGACAACGGTTTTCGAGACCGCCACATTCGGCCACTCTGTCATCTCTCCAAATTATTGTTCCCTAAATGTTTATACAAATACAACCCTATCGGCATTGGGAGCCAGAAAGCGAAGCCACGGAAAACGAGAGTTGTGATGATGGCGGCCTCATATGGAACGCCAAAACTTTTGAAAGTTAGAATCATCGTAGCTTCAAATACCCCCATTCCGCATGGGATAAAAGAAATAAGGGAGAAAAGAGTTGCCATCAAATAGGCGACAGTAATTGCAATTAAATTAGGAGTGACCCTGAACGCGAAAAAGATCATTGCAATCATTAAACATTCCACGACGAATGATGTTGTTCTTGCTGCAACTGCTTTGAAAAATATCTTCTGTTCTTTCTTAATTTGCTCTTTCCCTGCCAAAAGTTCTGCTGTAATTTCTTTAGAATCCAAAGCGTTTATGGGCAGAAAGAAACTTATAAATTTCAAAAGTTTACGGATTCTACTGGCTTTTTCAAGTAAAAAGAGGACAATAAAAATCAGAAGAATAGTTCCAACTCCCATTATTATCGCTGCGCTCAACTGTAAAGTCGTTAAGTTTCCTCTAAAAAGTAAATACAATATAGCTAAAGTGATCAATGTTAAGTAAGAAGTATAAAGGACAATTAGGTTGAAGATTACCATAAAGATGTTTTTGCCAGATTTCACATCATGCTTTTTGAGGGTAGAAAACAAATAGGCATTTCCACTGATGCCCATTGATGGAAGGGCTTGATTCAAAAACAGCATGACAATTGCTGTTTTATAGAGAGTTTTCAATTTGATGTGCGTATGATTAAACCCATCAACGATGATTTTGTATGTTTTTGCTACAAAAAAGAAAACGATAGCTTGGCATAAAAGTGCTACAAGAATGAAAAAGTAATTTGCACTCAAAATAAGTTTTAAGATTTTTGTTAATTCTGCGAATTTTAGGAATAATGTTATTGCAACAATAACCACCAATAGTCCTAAGAAAAGTCTTTTTGATGTTTTTGTCATAATTTATTTGTATTTATTTGCGAATTCCAGAGTTTTTATCGTAATTTCTCCAATGCGAGAAGTGGTAAATCCAGTATCTTCTTCATTCTTGAAGTCAAACTTTTTAATTTCAGATATTTTTAGACTATGTTTCTCAAGAATTTTATCAATGTTTAATAAAAGAAGCCGGGAAAGATCCCAGTTGTTTTGCCAAGAAACGGAATCGGTAATCTCACCATCTTTAATGAGAGATACTTGAGCGTTTGTTCGAGAAATTGTGATTAATAAGTTCATAATAATTAAAATTAAAAAATCCAAATTAAAAATTAAAAAGGAATGTCAAAAACTAAATTAAAAAAACAGTGTCGATTTGATATTTGATATTTTTAATTCCTTTGGCATTTGAACTTTGGATTTTTTAATTTATTAATATTTCATCTTTCTCTATCTTATCTTAATTTATCATCCTTGTCCATTGAAAGTTTAGCCGTTTTCTGATAGATTAAGAGTATTATGAATATCCCTGAAGAAGTACAATTTACACTGAAAAAGCTGGAAGATGCTGGATTTGAGGCTTTTATTGTTGGCGGATGTGTCCGTGATTTTATTATGGGTAGAATTCCTAATGATTGGGACATCACCACGAATGCGAAGCCAGAAGAAATACAGGAGATTTTTCCAGATTCCTTATATGAAAACCAGTATGGGATGGTGACAGTAAGAATTGGTGAAGATAAAGAAACTCGTTTTGAAATTCAAGTGACAACTTATAGAGTTGAAAGTGGATATTCAGACCAACGTCATCCGGACGGTGTTCAGTTTGTGAAGACTATAGAGGAAGATTTGGCGAGAAGGGATTTTACAGTTAATGCACTTGCGTTAGAACGAATTGACCTGTCTTCGCTGAAAGCTACGACAAGGCACAGCACGAATGCAGAACGAATACTCACCAATCACGAATCTAGTTTGATAGATTTGTTTGGGGGGCAGGAGGACATAGAGAATAAGGTTATTCGGGCGGTGGGGGATGCTGGGGAGCGGTTTGAGGAGGATGCCTTGAGGATGATGAGGGCAGTTAGATTTGCAACGCAGTTTGATTTTGAGATTGAAGAAAAGACAGCAGAGGCTATAAAAAATAATTCACAGTCTTTAGGGAAAGTGTCACAGGAAAGAATTCGTGATGAGTTGGTTAAAATAATTTTATCAGATCATCCTTCAAAGGGGATAGAGATGTTGCAAAAACTTGGACTACTGCGTTCTATATTGCCAGAAGTGGAATATGGGATTGGAGTTGGACAGAACAGACATCATACATATACAATTTATCAACATTTAATTCTGTCATTAAAACATTGTCCATCAAAGAAATTGACAGTGCGTCTCGCTTCCCTTTTTCATGACATTGCCAAACCACAAACAAAGCATGGAGATGGTTTTAATAGCACTTTTTATAATCATGATTATGTTGGTTCCAAAATTGTGAAGAAAATATTAAAGCGATTAAGGTTTTCTAATGAAATTATTGATAGAGTATCTCTTTTGGTCAAAAATCATATGTTTTTTTACAATGTTGATGAAGTTTCAGATGCTGGGGTAAGGAGAATTGTGAAGAGAATTGGAGCAGAGAATGTGAAAGACTTGATTGATTTGCGAATTGCTGATCGTCTTGGAAGCGGAGTACCAAAGGCGAAACCATACAAGTTGCGTCATTTTGAATTTATGATAGATAAAGTGAGTAAAGATCCAATTTCAACAAAGATGATTAAAATAAACGGAAATGAAATTATGAAACTTTTAGATATAAAACCCGGACCGAAAGTTGGATGTATTATGGATGCGCTATTATCTGAAGTCCTTGATGATCCATCACGAAATACCAAAGAGTATTTGGAAAATCGCGCAAAAGAAATTAGTGAGTTAAATCTAAATGAAATCAGAAAACTTGCTAAAGAAAAGATTGAAGAGAGGAAAGAAGAAGAGGAACAGGTGCTGAAAAGGAGACATTATGTTCAATGATCGTCAGTTGATGACCCAATGTTTAAAAATTTCAAATTAAAAATAAAAAATTTCAAGGGAATATCTCAGCCCGCTGGCTGATCACCCTGCGGGGTGAAAAAATTAAATTAAAAAGATATTTTCGATTTAGTATTTGTAATTTCTTTGTTATTTGAAATTTGAACTTTGAAATTTATACTGTCTTTGTAGTTTTCGCCTACGTCATTTGCGGAATGACTTCGGCGGACAGGCAATGGATAGAACAGTGGCGTCCTAATTAGTTATCAATTATCAGTTTTCAGTTAACAGTTACGACGTCGCCGGAACTGAAAACTGTTAATTGTTAACTGAAAACTGAATATAGTCTTTGTAGTTCAATGGATAGAACAGTGGCGTCCTAAGCCATTAATGCAGGTTCGCCCTGTCATTCGACAGGGCGCCATATCGAATGATATGGCGACTCCTTACGTAAATAATAAGTCTTTGTAGTTCAATGGATAGAACAGTGGCGTCCTAAGCCATTAATGCAGGTTCGCCCTGTCATTCGACAGGGCGCCATATCGAATGATATGGCGACTCCTTACGTAAATAATAAGTCTTTGTAG